>ERZ772893.48-NODE-48-length-175816-cov-7.091858_pt1 | contig 175816 bp, 169 predicted proteins | sample MGYA00511482_ERZ772893 | MGnify/ENA primary metagenome ERZ772893 (study PRJEB29015, sample SAMEA2737687) | human gut metagenome | biome: human gut; feature: human-associated habitat; material: faeces | place: China | collected 2012 ... | reverse complement strand
AAAATAAAATCATGGCTGTGATGAAGGAACCGGAAGAAACCGGCAGCATGGAGCCACTACAGGCAGCCTCCCATGAGATCGTATTTGACCATGTGGACTTTTCCTATGTTCCCGGTGAGCCGGTGTTAAAACAGGCTTCCTTTACTGTGCCGGATCAGAAACTGACCGCCATTGTGGGGGACTCCGGCTCCGGCAAATCTACCATCCTGAACCTGATTGCAAAATATTACGAGGTGTCCGGCGGCACGATTTCCATAGGTGGCAAGCCGATAGGTCATGTGGCTGCGGAGCGGGTATTAGAGCAAATCTCTATGGTGGATCAGGATGTGTTCCTGTTTGATGACACAGTGCGGGAGAACATCCGCCATGCCCGCCCGGATGCTACGGACGCAGAAATTGAAGCGGCCTGCCGGGAGGCAAATTGTGACAGCTTTATCCGCAGGATGGAAAAGGGTTATGATACGCCGATTGGAGAAAACGGAAACCTCCTGTCCGGCGGCGAACGCCAACGCCTTTCCATAGCACGTGCCATTTTGAAAAACAGCCCGATCCTGCTGCTTGACGAGGCGACGGCCTCCCTGGACATTGAGAATGAATTGGCGGTAAAGCAGGCGATTGCGAACCTGCTGAAAGAGAAAAAAACCGTGGTGATGATCGCACATACCCTATCCATCGTAAAAAATGCCGATCAGATTCTGGTGGTTTCCGATGGTCGGATCATCGAAGCTGGTACACACGAAGAATTGTTAGCAAAGGATGGGAAGTACGCTGCCATGTGGAACGCAGAACAGCAGCTTTCCGCCTAAAAGGAGGCTACGATGAAGATTCATGCGTCCGGGGAGGATTATCTGGAGGCTGTGCTGATACTCCAAAAGAAGCAAGGCATGGTTCGTTCTGTTGATCTTGCCCGGCACATGGGTTTTAGCAAACCGAGTATCAGCCATGCGGTAGGCGTTTTGAAGAACGGCGGTTTTCTGACCGTGGATGAAGATGGATTCCTTCATCTGACCGCCATAGGCCGGGAGATTGCCGAGAAAATCTATGAACGCCATTTGTTTTTTACGGAGCAGCTTGTGGCCGCCGGCGTTGATCTGGAAACGGCGGAACAGGAGGCTTGCCGGATGGAACACGCCATCAGTGATACGTCCTTTCAGAAATTAAAGGAAAAGATACAAGGAACCGATTAGCGCACATCGGCTCCACTCTGCATAATAAGTTATCTGCCCCGTCCGGGGAAAGAAAAAAACCGTTTGACCGGGGCAGATAATTTCGTGCGCCTATTTTAAGGTTTGATCCCCCATCGGCGGTTTTGAAGGACATTTCAAGGCCGCCGTTCTTTTTGCCCTCAAAAGGGATGACGCGCTGGCGCTGGCAGATACGGCGGCTTACAGGAGGGAGCTGCCATGATACGATCTGACCGCCGACAAATTCTGACTGTATTTTCGCAACTGTCAAAAAAATTCAGACTGTCCAGTGGGTACAGTCTAACGATGGATGCGAAAATCGTCGCTTTTTAACTGAATATCGTACTTTTTGCGCTCGAATAGCTTCATGCTGTCCGGGTGCTTTTTTGTTGCCCCGGTGCCGCTCCCCGCCCCTTCCGTTTCGATCCGGTCCTGTCAACCCGAACGAAACGAAAGGAGTACATACCATGAGCGGTAAAAAAGTTTTTTTGAAATTTTTCCAGGGGAACCAGCCAAAAGGTGCCCCCGGCAGACGAGTAGTGGGCGAAAGGGGAAGTAATGACCTGCCTCCCGGCAAGAAGGGAGGTGAGACAATGACACCTGACCGCCACTACGAACACAAGCAGCACGCCTTTGACAGCTTCTGCAAGAAAGTATTGAAGTGCGAGGCCTACAACGGTTATCGGGAGATCAGCCGTAGGCAGTCGCGCGAAGTCACTTTCAGCGAGCTGCCGGAGGATTCGATGGAGCAGCTTGCGTCCTATGACCGGTATCCCTGGGAATACACTTCCTTCCCTGTCGGGGGAGATGTGATCCTGATTGAGAATGACCGGCTGGCCGAGGCGCTGAACGCGCTGCCCCAGGATGGAAGGGACATCCTCCTGATGTACTTCTTCCTGGACATGGCAGACCGTGAGATCGCCGAGCGTATGCACATGGCACGCCGGACGGTCAACGCCCGCAGGCAGAAAGCCTATCGGCTGCTGAAGGAGCTGATGGGAGGTGATGTAGATGGTTAAATCTGCAAGCACACGGGCGGCCCTGCTTCCTTACCCTATAATCGCCGCCGCTGTCCGGGGAGAGCCGGACGCGGTAAACACGGTGATCCGCCACTATTCCGGCTACATAGCAGCGCTTTCCACCAGGACAAGCTATGACATTCATGGCTGCCCTTATTCCTATGTGGATGAAGAATTGCGCCGCAGGCTGGAAACGAAGCTGATTATCGCCATCCTGGATTTTGATCTGAACTGATCCGGGAATGGGGCGCTGCGTGTTCCCCTTTCCGCGCGGTGTCCCGCACCTTGACAAAGAAAGCCCGATGGGAGGCCATCGGTGCAGCATAAGGCAGGCGGATACATTCTGTCCTGTACCGAGCCATACGGCCGGTGCGCCATGACTTCCCTCCTGGGAACGAGCGATCCACACCAGGCCGCAAAGCGGGCGTGGCTGCTCGCGGGCGAGGACGTACAGGCAGGTCAAAGATACTCGCGCGTTGAACGCCCTCAAAGCATTGCGCGCCGCACCCATCAGCATGGGCCGGGGTGAGATTCCCGTGGAGCTGTGCCAGCAGCCGTCCGGTTTTGCCTCTTTTAACCAACACCGTCCTCTTGAAAGGGGGACGTTACATTATAACAGGAGGTGTTGTATTTTATGAACACGAACGATATTCCTATTTGGGAAAAATACACGCTTACCATCGAGGAGGCGTCTAAATACTTCCGTATCGGGGAAAAGAAGCTCCGCAAGTTAGCTGAGGATAACCCCGACGCGGGCTGGCTGATTATGAATGGGAACAGGCTCCAGATCAAGCGCAGGCAGTTTGAGAAAGTAATCGATTCCCTGGAGGTCATTTGAGAATAACGGCTGACAATGGGCCGGGAACGCGGTATAATCTATGTATGGCGTATCAAGGCTCATTCCAGGAATGGAAAGGAGCTTACCATCATGTCAGAGAAAAGACGCGATAGCAAAGGTCGAATTTTAAGGACTGGAGAGAGCCAGAGAAAAGACGGAAGATACGCTTACAAATATACGGACGCATACGGGAAACCTCAATTCGTGTACTCCTGGAGGTTGGTCGCCACCGACAAGGCCCCGGCCGGAAAGCGGGATGACCTCCCGCTCCGGGAAAAGGTGAAGGAAATCCAGAGGGACCTTGACGATGGCATTGACACCATCGGGAAGAAGATGACGGTCTGCCAGCTCTACGCAAAGCAGAACAGCCATCGGAAGAACGTTAAGCGGAGCACCGAAAAGGGCCGTGAGTATCTGATGGCGGTGCTGAAAGCTGATCCGCTGGGAGGCAGAAGCATTGATACCGTAAAGCTGTCGGACGCGAAGGAGTGGGCGATCCGAATGAGCGAAAAGGGTTATGCCTACAAGACAATCAACAACTGGAAACGGTCTTTGAAGGCGGCCTTCTACACGGCGATCGAGGATGACTGTATCCGCAAGAACCCATTCAACTTCGCCCTGGATACGGTCCTGGAGGATGACACGGAGGAAAAGATCGCATTGACCCAGGAGCAGGAGGAAAACCTACTTGCTTTTGCGGCGGGTGATCCGGTCTACCGGAAGTATTGTGACGAGATCATCGTCCTTCTGGGAACCGGCCTCCGTATCTCCGAGCTCTGCGGCCTGACGGTCGATCTTGATTTTGCAAACCGGCAGATCAATGTGGACCACCAGCTTCTCCGGGACAGTGAGACCGGCTACTATGTGGATGTGCCGAAAACCAAAAGCGGAGCCCGGCAAGTCCCCATGAGCGATAAGGTCTACGAGGCGTTGAAACGGGCTGTGAAAAACCGGGGGAAGGCGGCAGCGGTCAATATCGACGGTTACAAGGATTTCCTGTTCCTCAACCAGAACGGCTACCCCAAAACGGCGTCCAGCTATGAGAGCATGTTCAAGGGGCTTGTGAAGAAGTACAACAAGCAGCACAAGGAGGATGAAGCCCTCCCGAACATCACGCCCCACACCATGCGGCATACGTTCTGCACCCGGTTAGCAAACGCCGGGATGAACCCGAAGGCATTGCAGTACATCATGGGCCATTCCAACATCACCATGACGCTGAACTATTACGCGCACGCGACTTTTGCTTCTGCGAAGGCTGAAATGGATAGGCTGGCGGCATAGCAGTAAAGTCGGTTTTTACTACGCTTTTACTACTTTTGATTGCCGGGTGAGGCTTGGAAATGCCATGATATGCCGAGTATCTTCCGTAAACAAAAATGCCGGAAAAGCCTGAAATATCAGGCTAAACCGACATTTGCCACCTAATGCGAAGATAATCAGAAATTCGCTATAACTTTTATGATGAAGAATGCGGCTGGGTGCCGCCGGCCGATGATAAAAAGTCGCTTCACACCAGCTGCCGGATCGAAAAATGCAAGGATTACTCCCAGTTCATCCGCTTTTACCATTGCAAAAGCAAAATGATCCCATTTAGCTCCCTTGAAATCTCCCTGGCAAGCCGAAATTGTGGAGTTTCCAGGGAGGAGATGCTGTATGAAATGGAACGCCAACTTGGATGTTCACTGGAGGAGCCCCTGGAGTGTGCTGCCATGCGTGACTTTTTAGAGGGGCGATCATGACGTCTGTATACTGTTTTTCGGGAAGCGGCCATAGTTACGCTATCGCCGAATATTTTGCAAGAGAATTGCAGGTACCGGTTGTGAATATAGACCGGCGCCTGGCGGAGTCTCACTGCCAGGCAGATTTGGCCGTGGTTATATTTCCGGTTTACTGTCAAAATATCCCCGCTGTGGTAAGAGATTTTTTCAGCAAGCTGGACTCCAAGCACGTGGTCCTCATCGCCACATACGGCAAAATCTCTCACGGAAATGTGCTGTGGGAGGCATTCAAAATCATACGTGGGCGCGTCATTGCAGCAGCATACGTGCCCATGGGGCACACCTATTTGGATTCGTCCACACAATTCGATGCTCAGCCTTTACAGCCCATTTTTGCGAGAATCCAACATCCTCGGGCCGCTACCCTGACGCGGGAAAGTAAACACCCCCTTGCCAGCTTTTTCCCTTCTTGGCGCAGCCGGTGTGGGGTGAGAATCTGGCTGGACGAGAGCTGCAATGCTTGCAACCTTTGCACGGAACAATGCCCCATGCAGGCAATCGAAGCGGGTATCATCCATGGCAACTGTATTCGCTGCCTGCGCTGCGTTTGCCAATGCCCAAAATCGGCGCTTCACTTTCAGCTCCATCCCATTTTGAAGCGCTATTTGGAGCAAACGCCATGTGAAGATACCAAGGTCTATTTGTAAGGTAAGATTTCCCGCCTCATAGAAAATCCGGCAAAAGCGCCATAAAATGCACATTTTGCCGGATTTTTACAGTACAATCTTTATTTTTTAGGGTGGCAACTGCCACTCATGGGACAGCTTCCGCAGTTGCAGCCACAGGAGGATTTTCCTTTTTTGCGATTGTGAACCAGACCGGCTATGATGCTGCCGGTTACTAGCAGCAGAAGGACGGCAACACCGATGGTGCCTCCATTTGCTGCAAGCCAGGATAACATATCCATTCCCCCTTTGTTACTTTCTCGTTTTAGATTATGCCACCTTGACCTTTTCCGTCAGTCGGTTGGACTCCTGATGGGGTTTCAACAGCATATAGAGAATCAGGCCGGTAAGGGCAATGGCAGCAATGAGACCCACGATTTGGACGCCACCGGTAAAAATCAGGCCAACCTGGTAAATGATGAGGCTGATTGCATAAGCAAACAAGCACTGATACCCGATGGCAAACCAAGTCCACTTGGCATTGTTCATCTCCCGCTTGATGGCGCCCATAGCCGCAAAGCAGGGAGCGCAGAGCAGGTTGAAGGCCAGGAAGGAATAGCCACTGATGGCGGTGAAGGTGCTGGCCAGGTTGCTGTAAACCGTACCCGTGCCGCCGTAGAGAATGCCCATGGTACCCACGATGTTTTCTTTTGCCACCAGGCCTGTGATGGAAGCCACGGCTGCCTGCCAGTTGCCCCAGCCCAGAGGAGTGAAGATCCAGGCAATGGCCCCGCCAATGGCAGCCAGAATGCTGGAATCGATCTGGTCTTCAGCTAGCATCGTGAACTTGCCATCCACAAAACCAAAGTACGTGGTGAACCAAACGACAATGGTGGAAAGCAAAATGATGGTGCCCGCTTTTTTAATAAAGGACCAGCCCCGCTCCCACATACTGCGGAGCACATTGCCCACCGTAGGCCAGTGATAAGCCGGTAGCTCCATGACAAAGGGCGCTGGATCGCCGGTAAACATCTTGGTCTTCTTTAGCATGATGCCAGAGATCACAATGGCCGCCATACCCAAGAAATAGGCACTGGGAGCCACCCAGGGGGCGCCGCCGAAAATGGCGCCTGCAATCATGGCAATGAACGGCATTTTCGCGCCGCAGGGGATGAAGGTTGTGGTCATAATGGTCATACGCCGGTCCCGTTCATTTTCGATGGTTCTGGAGGCCATAATGCCGGGAATGCCACAGCCGGTACCAATGAGCATGGGGATAAAGGACTTGCCGGACAGGCCGAACTTCCGGAAAATCCGGTCCATGACGAAGGCAATCCGCGCCATATAGCCGCAGGATTCCAGGAATGCCAGGAAAATAAAGAGCACAAGAATCTGAGGTACGAAGCCCAACACAGCCCCAACGCCGGCAACAATTCCGTCCAAAATCAGGCCCCGCAGCCAATCCGCGCAGCCAATGGCGTCCAAGCCCCGCTCGACCAACACCGGGACACCGGGAACCCATACGCCGTAATCCGCCGGATCCGGCTCTGCATAGCCGTACTGATCATATACGGTGAGCGCCGCTGCTAAATCAGCGCCGGTAGCGGTGACTTCCTCGTCGGCCATGGTCTCTTCGTCCACAACCACATAGGTTGCCGTATCGGTAGCGGAGAATTGGCCTGCAAAGGCGGTCAGAGCCGTCTTTGCTGCGGCAGGGTCAAACTCTTCCGACTCCGTGTCCAAAGCTGCTTCCACAGCCTCGGTGTCCACGCCGTTCTCAGAGGCATATTCGAGGAAGCCGTTTACCACCTGGGAGGCTTCGCCGAATTCATCGGCCACTTCATTGTACGCGCTGCTGCCAATGCCGAGCAGATGCCAGCCGTCTCCAAACACACCGTCGTTGGCCCAATCGGTCGCCCAGGTACCCACCGTGGTAACGGACACAAAGTATACCAGGAACATCACCACCGCGAAAATCGGCAGCGCCAGCCAACGATTGGTGACGACCTTGTCGATTTGATCGGAGGTACTCAGCTTGCCGACCCTTTTTTTCTTATAGCAGCCCTTCATCAGAGAGGCAATGTAGACATACCGCTCGTTGGTGATGATGCTCTCGGCATCGTCATCCAGCTCCTTCTCGGCGGCTTGAATGTCCTCCTCAATGTGGGACAGGACGCTCTGGGGCAGCTGCATGCGGCTGCTGGCCTTCTCGTCCCGCTCAAAAAGCTTGATGGCATACCAACGCTGCTGCTCCGGGGGCATGTTATGGACAGCGGCCTCCTCGATGTGAGCAATGGCGTGCTCTACCACGCCGGAGAAGGTGTGCATGGGGACGGTCTTGCCGGTTTTGGCAGCGGCAATGGCTGCTTCTGCAGCCTCCATCACGCCTGTTCCCTTCAGCGCGGAAATCTCCACCACCTTGCAGCCCAAGGCCCGGGAGAGCTCCTGGGTGTTAATTTGATCCCCGTTTTTTCTGACCACGTCCATCATGTTGATGGCTACCACCACAGGAATCCCCAGCTCCGTGAGCTGCGTGGTTAAGTACAGGTTTCGCTCCAGGTTGGTGCCGTCTACAATGTTCAAGATGGCATTTGGACGCTCATCTATCAAGTAGTTCCGCGCCACTACCTCTTCCAAGGTATAGGGCGACAGGGAGTAAATGCCGGGCAGGTCCGTGATGATCACATCATTATGCCGTTTCAGCTTGCCCTCTTTCTTCTCCACCGTAACGCCGGGCCAGTTTCCCACAAACTGGTTGGACCCGGTCAGAGCGTTGAACAGGGTGGTCTTGCCGCTGTTGGGGTTGCCCGCCAGGGCGATTTTCCATTCCATGCTGGTACCTCTCTTTCAAAAAATATGCAAGTAAGCTTTTCCTAACCTCGCCAGGAAAATGGTCCTACTCCACCTCGACCATCCCAGCGTCAGCCTTGCGCAGGGACAACTCATAGCCCCGTACCGTGATCTCCACCGGATCGCCCAGGGGGGCCACCTTGCGGATGTGGACGGTGACACCCTTGGTAATGCCCATATCCATAATCCGGCGCTTGACCGCGCCCTCACCGTGGAGCTTGACAACGGTCACCGTATCGCCAATCTTGGCCTCTCTCAGTGTCTTCATTGGGTTTCCTCCTCTATCAGATGAAATTTTCTGTAACAGCTTACCCGCCCATCCCATGGCGGTCCCCCTTTGCATGTATGTCATACTCAGGGGAACATTGGCCTCAGATCATAATTTTCTGGGCCATTTCCTTGCTGATGGCCACCCGGGATTCTTTGACGTTTACGATGACGTTTCCGCCAGTTGCAGAAATGACCGTCACATTTCCCCCGGCTACAAAGCCCAGATTTTCCAGGTGCTTTTTCACCTCCGGCTTTCCGCCTATCTTCCGAATGATGTTTTCCTCCCCGGGATTTGCAAGTGTCAGCGGCATCATGAATATCCTCCCTTACACTGCCGGACGGTTTCAAAATTAGGAAAAGCTAACCATCGCGGTGTTTTAAAGTTAGCTCTTGCTAACCATCAGCTATCATACTCGTTGCCATTTCAAATGTCAATCCATTTTTGAAGAAAACTGCTCCGGAGCCGAATTTTCGTCGTTCCGCCCAAATAGTTAGACATCGCTAACCTCGAAATTTAGTCAAGTCTCACAGGACGAGGCTGCCCACAAAGCTCCATGCAGGCCCGCATCTACACTGGGCGGTATGCACAGAGAACTGCAGACGCCCGGTCTGTGAGGCAGCTCAGGGCAGCCAGGCGCTGTGCGCCTTCCCGGGTGATGCGCCAGAAATGTGGGGTCATTGCCAAGAGATTCTGAATTTGCAGCCCCTCTACCGTAAAGGAAAAGGAGATCGGGCGACGTTCCACCAGAGCAAAGCCGGGAAGGTCCGGAGAGGCATCCTTCTGCCGGCGCAAAAGCTCCGGATAGATGATTTTCTTCAATCCCAGCAGATGATCCTCCGCAGCCAGAACCTGAAGGTATACACCGCCGGGAGTCAAAACCCGGTGAAACTCCTCCGGCACAGTCAGCGCAAACATACTCAAAATCAAATCCAGGCTTCCAGAGGGAAAGGGCAGATGAGCCGCCGTTCCGCAAATCCAGGTTCCGGACTTGTACCTCCCGGCAGCCAGACGCACGGCGTCCTTGGAGATGTCCAGACCGTATAGAGCTGCCCGGGGCAGTGCCCTGGCTATCTGCGCGCTGTAATAGCCCTCGCCACAGCCAGCGTCCAGAATGGCTTTTGCGTTTTTCCCATACCGCCGAGCCGCCTGGCACACGGCCTGGGCCAGGGGCTCATAAAACCCCGCCTCCAAGAAGGTCCGGCGGGCAACTACTTGCTCCCGGGTGTCGCCAGGATGGAGGGAATGCTTTTGAGTCACCGGTAGCAAATTCACATAGCCTTGCCGGGCTACATCAAAACAGTGCCCCTTGGGGCAGAGCCACTGCCGGCTCCCCAGCGTAAGCGCCGCCCCGCAGGTGGGGCAAAGAATATCAGGCATAAGAACGCCTCCTTGCGGCACAATAAAGTCGTACCTTCATCTTACCCCACCCGGGGCCGTCCGTCAAGGTACTCAGAAAGGAGCGCAGCCGATTGAAAGGAAGAATTTTTCGGGCAGTAGTTGGAGCACTGATTCTGGTGATGGCCTTCGCCCCCCTCACTGCCCAGGCGGCAGAGGGAAAATATCTGGCCATGACCTTTGATGACGGTCCATCGGGGCGATTTACCCGGCGGCTGTTGGAGGAATTGGAGGGGCGGCAGTCCCGTGTCACCTTTTTCCTCTGCGGGTACCGTCTGGAGCAATATCCGGACATGGCCGGACGTATGCTGGAGGCCGGCCATGAGATTGGGCTGCATGGTTACAGCCACGCCTGTATGGAGAACATGTCGCCGGAAAAGCTGGAATGGGAACTGAGCAAGACAGAATCCCTTTTGCGGGAACAGACAGGAACCACCTCCTACCTGCTTCGGCCGCCTGGAGGGCAAACCAATCAAGCCGTGATACACGCCGCAGAATCTCACGGTCTTTCCCTGATCACCTGGTCTGTGGACCCCAAGGATTGGGCCACCAGTAACCGAGAAAAGGTGGTGCGCAGCGTCGTGGACCATGCCCGGGACGGTGACGTCATTCTCCTGCACGACATGTCGGATAGCTCCGTGGATGCGGCGCTGGAAATCATAGACCGCCTGGAAGCGGCAGGTTATCAGTTCGTCACCGTGTCAGAGCTGGCCAGGCTCCGGGGCAAGACCATGGAGGCTGGATGCTTGTATACGAATTTCCGCCCCGCCTTTGAGGTAGACGCAAATTGAAATAGATACAAAACAATCTCCGGTGCTCATCGCTCCGGAGACGTTTTTTGTAGTTCTTTCTGGAAATCTCGTAAAAGTTGCACAAAAAAGCCGCCAAAATTTTCCGATAAAATTATACTGATTTTTCCCCAAAATCGCGAAAATGGGATAGACAGGAGTTGCGGCATATGTTAAAATGATATTTGGTGGAAGTTGGCGTTCTGCCGGTTTTACCGTATATCTATACACGGAACAAGCGGGATTTCCGGTTACGGTATGTTCCGCATTCTGCGATTCTTTTGTTAGGAGGACTCTTTATGGAAACCTATGGTCTGGAAAAACTGGGGATCCTGAACCCCAGCGCTGTTTACCGCAACCTGGGCCCGGCCCAGCTGACGGAGGCTGCCCTCCGCCGGGGCGAGGGGAAGCTGAGCAACACCGGCGCGCTGGTGGTCACCACCGGCAAGTACACCGGCCGCTCCCCTGACGACAAGTTCATTGTAGACACCCCTGCCATCCACAACGACATTGCCTGGGGCAAGGTCAACCGTCCCATTGCCAAAGCACGCTTCGACGCCATTTTGGCCAAGGTCTGCGCCTACCTCCAGGGCCGGGAGATCTTTATCTTCGACGGCTTTGCCGGCGCTGACCCCAAATATACCAAAAAGTTCCGGATTGTGAATGAGCTGGCCTCCCAGAACCTGTTCATCCACGATCTGCTGATCCGTCCCACCAGCGAAGAGCTGGCCGCCTACGGCGAAGCAGACTACACCGTCATCGCTGCCCCCGGCTTTAAGTGCGACCCCGCCATAGACGGCGTTCACTCTGAGGCTGCCATTATGATTGACTACGAGGCCCACCTCATCGTCATCTGCGGCTCCCAGTATGCCGGCGAAATCAAGAAGAGCGTATTCTCCACCATGAACTACGTGCTGACCAAGGAGGGCATCCTGCCCATGCACTGCTCTGCCAACATGGACCCGGAGACCCATGAGACCGCTGTGTTCTTCGGCCTGTCCGGCACCGGCAAAACCACCCTGTCCGCCGACCCCAACCGGAAGCTCATCGGAGATGATGAACACGGCTGGTCCGCCGATGGCGTGTTTAACATTGAAGGCGGCTGCTACGCCAAGTGCATCAACCTCTCTGCTGAGAATGAGCCCGACATTTACAACGCCATTCGCTTTGGCTCTCTGGTGGAAAATGTGGTTATGGACCCGGAAACCCGGGAGTTTGACTTTGACAACGCCAGCCTCACCGAGAACACCCGCGTGGGCTATCCCGTGAACTACATCTCCAACGCCGCCATTCCTGGCGTGGGCGGCATCCCCAAGGTGGTCATCTTCCTGACCGCCGATGCCTTCGGCGTTCTGCCTCCCATCTCCAAGCTAAGCCCGGACGCCGCCATGTACCACTTCGTCACCGGCTTCACCTCCAAGCTGGCCGGTACCGAGCGGGGTATCACCGAGCCCAAGCCCACCTTCTCCACCCTTTTTGGCGAGCCCTTTATGCCTATGGACCCGGCGGTCTACGCCAACATGCTGGGAGAAAAGATTGCCAAGTACGGCACCTCTGTGTACCTGGTGAACACTGGCTGGGCCGGTGGCTCCGCCCAGGAGCTGGGGAAGGCCGGCCGGATGAAGCTGCGCTACACCCGGGCCATGGTCACCGCCGCCCTGAACGGCGAGCTGGCAAACGCCGAGTACGAGCACTCCGAGATCTTTAATGTGGAGATGCCCAAGGCCGTCACCGGCTGCCCCTCCGAGATTCTGAATCCGGAGACCATGTGGATTGCCAACGGCAAGACCAAGGAAGACTATGTGGCCGCCGCCAACAATCTGGCAAATATGTTCTCCGAGAACTTCGCTAAGAAGTATCCCAACATGCCCAAGAACATTGCCGAAGCCGGTCCCAAGGCAAAATAATTGCGCAACCCAGAACCCGGGGGCATTGCCCCCGGGGACCTCTGCGGGGAAGGGCCATGCATCCTCCCTGCGGGCGGCTGTGTGGCCGTTCCCCGCAGTTGTCCCCAGTCAATTTTAACTGCAAATGTAGTTTTACGGAGGTTTTGCCATATGGCACAAAATGGAAAACAGAAGGTCCAGCGGGTCCAGTTCGTGGAAACCGTGCTGCGGGACGCCAACCAGTCCCTCATCGCCACCCGCCTGCCCTACAGCAAATTTGAAGCAATCCTGCCCACCATGGACAAGGCCGGTTACTACGCCTGCGAGTGCTGGGGCGGCGCCACCTTTGACGTCTGCCTGCGCTACCTGCACGAGGATCCCTGGGAGCGGCTGCGGAAAATCCGGGCCAAAATGCCCAATACCAAGCTGCAAATGCTGCTCCGGGGCCAGAACGTCCTGGGCTACTCCCACTATCCCGATGACTTTGTCCGGATGTTTGTCCGGAAGTCCGTGGAGAACGGCATTGACATCATCCGTATTTTTGACGCGCTCAATGACGTGAGCAACCTGAAGGTAGCCGTGGAAGAGACCGTCAAGGCCGGGGCCATTGCCTCCGGCACCATCTCCTACACCACCAGCCCCGTCCATACCCACGCCAACTATGTAAAAATGGTCAAGGAATTGAAGGCCATGGGCGTGTCCACCATCTGTATCAAGGATATGGCCGGTATCATGGGCCCCAAGGAAGCCTACGACCTGGTGTCCGCCATCAAAGATGCCGTGGATCTGCCCATCGACCTGCACACCCACTCTACCACTGGCCTGGCCTTTATGACCTACCTCAAGGCGGTGGAGGCCGGTGTAGACATCATCGACACCGCCATCTCTCCCTTCTCCGGCGGCACCTCTCAGCCTGCCACGGAAACCTTGGTCTATGCCCTGCGTCAGCTGGGCTACCAATGCGATCTGGACGACAAGGTGCTGAAGGAAATCGCCGACTACTTCAAGCCCATCCGGGACGGGTACGTGAAAGACGGCACCCTCATGCCCAAATCCATGGCCACAGATACCCAATGCCTGACCTATCAGGTGCCTGGCGGCATGCTCTCCAACCTGCTGAGCCAGCTGAAGATGATGAACGCCCTGGACCGTTTTGACGAAGCCCTGGTGGAGACACCCAAGGTCCGCAAGGACATGGGATATCCTCCCCTGGTTACCCCCACCAGCCAGATGGTGGGCGTGCAGGCGGTGCAGAATGTTCTGGCCGGCGAGCGGTATAAGAACGTCTCCAAGGAGATCAAGGCCTATTGCCGGGGCGAATACGGCCATACGCCTGCTCCCATTGATCCGGCGATTCAGAAGAAGATCCTGGGGGAAGAAAAGCCTCTCACTGGCCGCTATGCCGACACGCTGCCTCCCATCTTTGAGAAGACCAAGCGGGAGCTCAAGGGCATTGCCCGGTGCGATGAGGATGTGCTGAGCTACATTGCCTTCCCCCAGCTGGCTGAGAAATTCTTCGAAGAGCGGAAGGCAAAAGAGGAGAACGAAGCCACCTACACCATTGAAGCCATTTGAGGAGGAGCCGGGTTATGATGCTGACAGAAGTGATTTCCTCCATTGGAGAGGCGGGTCTTGCCGCAGTCACTGGCTACGCTGTGGTCTTCTTTGGGATCATTCTGCTGATGGCCGTGGTGTCCATTATGGGTAAGATCATGCAGGCCACTCAGAAAAAAGCCGCTCCCGCCCCGGTGCAGGCCCAAAATGACGCCCCGGCCGCCCAGCTCCCCACCGCGCCCGGTACTGCCGGTAAGCTGAAGCTCTATGACACCGATCCCAAGACTGCCGCTATGCTCATGGCCATTGTGGCCGACAAAATGGGCAAGCCCATCAATGAACTGCGCTTCATTTCCATCAAGGAGGTCAAGTAAACATGAAATACAAAGTTACCCTCAATGGCCGCACCTACGAGGTGGAGGTAGAGGCCGGAAAGGCCATGCTCCTGGATGAGTATGAGGCCATTGCCCCTGCTGCTCCTGCGACCGCACCTGCCGCCGCTCCCGCTCCTGTGGCCGCCCCTTCCGCTGCTCCCGCTGCGTCCCTGGCTGCCGGTGAGCCTGTAAAGGCTCCCATGCCTGGCGTAGTGCTGAAGGTGCAGGTCCAGCAAGGGCAGGCAGTCAAGGCTGGCCAGGTACTGGTCATCCTGGAGGCCATGAAGATGGAAAACGAGATTGTCGCCCCCAAGGACGGCACAGTGGCCCAGATTGTGGCTGCCAAGGGCGCCTCTGTGGAGTCCGGCGCACCGCTGGTCATTCTGGCGTAAGGGGGATGGCCCATGCTTGCATTTAACATTGGACAGACCCTTTTGCGGCTCTGGAATGACTCCGGCGTCAACGCTTTCTTTGTGGACGACGGCTGGAAGAGCCTGGTGATGATCGCCATTGCCTGCGTGTTTCTCTATCTGGGTATTGTCAAAAAATTTGAGCCTCTTCTGCTGGTTGGCATTGCCTTCGGCTGCCTGCTGAGCAACCTGCCCATGGGCGGCCTGTACCATCAGGAGCTATGGACCGACTTTATGGACGAGGGCAGCGAATTTTACCACAGCTATGGCCATGTGCTGGCCAACGGCGGCCTGCTGGACATTTTCTACATCGGTGTCAAAACCAGTTTGTATCCCTGCCTGATCTTCCTGGGCGTGGGCGCTATGACGGACTTTGGCCCCCTGCTGTCTAATCCCAAGAGCATGCTCATGGGTGCCTCCGCCCAATTGGGTGTCTTTGTGGCCTTTTTCCTGGCGATTCTCTTCGGATTCACCGGCCCCGAAGCCGCCTCCATCGGTATCATTGGTGGTGCAGACGGCCCCACGGCTATTTTCCTGACCTCTAAGCTGGCCCCTTGGCTGTTAGGCCCCATTGCCATTGCCGCTTACTCCTATATGGCACTGATTCCTCTGATCCAGCCTCCCTTTATGAAGCTGCTTACCACCAAAAAAGAACGCCAGGTGGTTATGAAGCAAACCCGGGAAGTCAGCAAAACAGAGAAAATCATCTTTCCCATTGTCGTTACCATTTTCGTGGCCATTCTGTTGCCCTCTACGGCCCCCCTCATTGGCTGCTTGATGCTGGGCAATCTGTTCCGGGAGTGCGGTGTGACCGCCCGGCTGTCTGACACTGTGCAGAATGCACTCATGAACATTGTCACCATTATGCTCTCCACCGCTGTAGGCGCTACGATGGTGGCCTCCTCGTTCCTGAGCGTAAACACCTTAAAGATCATTGCCCTGGGTGTGTTTGCGTTTATTCTGTCTACTGTAGGCGGTCTGCTCATGGGTAAAATCCTGTACGTGGTGACCAAGGGGAAGGTCAATCCCCTCATTGGCTCCGCCGGTGTCTCCGCCGTTCCCATGGCTGCCCGGGTCAGCCAGGATGTGGGCCGGAAGTACAATCCCAGCAATTACCTGCTGATGCACGCCATGGGTCCCAATGTGGCTGGCGTCATCGGCTCCGCCATTGCAGCAGGCTTCCTGCTGTCCGTATTCGGCGGCTAAACCATCCATATGCAAAAGACCTGCTGGAAAGCGGAGCGGTCCAGACCGCTCCGCCTGACAGCAGGCTTTTTTCATAAAGGGCTGGGAGAGCCGAAAGCTACATTCCGGCACAGGAGGGCCCTTGCCTTCCCCGGAGAAAAGGAAGGCCTACCGCTGGGAGCCCAGGAAAAACAGGGCCAAGGTGCCGGGACCGGAGTGGGAGCCGATGACGGGGCCCACATAGCCGATGACCACATCCTTGGGATGGTAGGTACGGCGGAGGGAATCTGCCAAGTATTTTGCATCCTCCAGGCAGTCTCCATGGCTGATGAAGAAGACCTGATTGCCCGGATCGATGCCGGTCTGTCCCACCTTAGCAGCCATGGCATCGATGGACGCCCTGCGGCCCCGGGCTTTGGACACATTTACCAGGTGCCCCAGGTCATCCACGTGGAGCACAGGCTTGATTTTCAGCATGGTACCCATGACGGCTGTGGCAGCAGAGATTCTTCCGCCTCGTTTCAAGAACATCAGGTCGTCCACCGTAAACCAGTGGCACAGATGCAATTTATTGGCCTCCACAAAATCCGTTACCTGCTCCAGGCTTTCCCCGGCCCGTTGGCGCTGCACAGCATGATAAATCAGGAGTCCCTGTCCCATGGAAGCGCAGAGGGTATCCACCACGCGAATGGTCCGGGCGGGGTACCGGCTCCCCAACTCCTGGGCAGCCAAGACGGCAGCAGCATAGGTAGAGCTGAGCCCGGAGGAAAAAGCCAGCACCAGAATATCTTGCCCTGCCTCCAAAACCGGAGTCATGAGGGCGCTCCACCCCTCCGGGTTAACGGCTGTGGTGCTGGTAGGCGTGCCGGTTCTGAGTGCGCTGTAAAACGCCTTGATGTCCAGACGACTCCGGGGATCGCCGTCCAGAAAATTCTCATATTCCGCTCCCTGAAACTGGACGCGAAGGGGGGCGTAGGACACGCCCAAGCTTCGGGCCAGGGAGAACGGCAGGTCACAGGAGGAGTCAGCGAGGATTTGGTAGTTTGTGATCATAGGGAACCCTCCGTTTCATAAATCGGGGAAACCGATTTCCGGCCTTAGTTTGTCTGGACTTTTTCACAGACTATGGTATAATAGCTGGAAAGTGGCTGTGAGACCTAGAAATGCCCTTTTCCTCCCGGCCTCGTCAAAAGGGCAGGCCCGGAACTGCCGGGAATGGTCTCCCCAGGTGGCATGTTGGGCCGGTAGCTTCATATGATTATCATAAAGCAAAACGCCCCAAATGTACAGTGCCAGGAGAAATTTTTTATACCGCTGGCCCTCCAGTTGGGGGCCGTGACTTGCTGAGAGAGGGGAGTCTGAACATATGACACGGCTACTGCTCCGGCTGTTTGTGCGGAACGCAGACCAGACGGATGATCCCAAAGTGCGCAGCGCCTATGGCATTTTGGCCGGAATTGTGGGAATTCTATGTAATCTATTGCTGTTTGCAGGAAAGCTGGTAGTCGGGACCCTGTCCGGCTCCGTATCCATTACAGCCGACGCCGTGAACAACCTGTCGGACGCCTCCAGTTCTGTGGTGACTCTGGTGGGCTTCCGAATCGCTGAAAAACCGGCTGATGAGGGGCATCCCTATGGTCACGCTCGGGTGGAGTATATCTCCGGTCTGGCGGTAGCGGCTCTGATTCTGGTCATCGGCGTGGAGCTGGCCAAAAACTCTGTGAAAAAAATATTTCTTCCCTCCCCTGTGGAATTTTCGCCGGTGGTGGCTGGGGTTCTGCTGATGTCCATTTTGGTGAAGCTGTGGATGGCCCTGTTTAACCGCACCTTGGGCCGGCGCATCGGCTCTGCAACCCTGCAGGCCACGGCGGCAGACAGCCGGAACGATGTGATCTCTACCGGCGCAGTGCTCTTGGCGGCGGTGGTGGAGGCCTGGACCGGCTGGACCATTGACGGCTATGTGGGGCTTTTGGTGGCGCTCTTCATTATTTGGTCCGGGGTGGGGATTGCCCGGGACACCATCGATCCCCTATTGGGAAAGCCCACAGATCCCGCCCTGCGAAAGCTGATTGCTGATGAGATTTTCCAAAGTGAGAAGGTCCTGGGATTTCACGATCTGATGGTCCATGACTATGGTCCCGGACAGCGGTTTGCCACGGTGCACGTGGAAATGGATATGCGGGAAGACCCCATGGCTTGCCACGACATCATTGACGACATTGAACGGGACTGCTGGGAACGGCACCGCATCCATCTGTGTATCCATTATGACCCCATCGTCACCGACGATGCAGAGCTCAACCATATGCGCAAGCTGGTACAGCAGCGCATCCAGGCGCTGGACCCGCGGCTTTCCATCCACGATTTTCGGATGGTCCGGGGCGCCAGTCACACCAACCTGATTTTCGACATGATCATTCCTTATGAGATGGAAAGCCGGAAAGCCGAGCTGAAGCGGCAGGTGGACGAGGCGGTCCGCCAGGAGTCCAACCGGTATTTCTCCGTCATCACCTTTGACGAAGCTGCCTTCAACAATCCGGATCATACAACTGGGGGAAAGAAGTAAGCTGCCCATTCGGCCCCCATTGGGCTGGAAAATCCACTGAAAAAGGAGTCATGATATGCTGGAAATTTTAAAAGCCATTCTCTACGGCATTGTGGAGGGGATCACCGAGTGGCTGCCCATCAGCTCCACAGGTCATTTGATCCTCCTGAAGGAGTTGCTCCCCCTGTCTGTCACAGATGAATTTTGGACCATGTTCGAAGTGGTCATTCAGTTGGGGGCAATCTGTGCCGTCATCTTCCTGTTTTTCCACAAGCTAAATCCCTTTTCTCCGCAAAAAACTGCGCTGGAAAAACGAAAGACCTGGGATCTGTGGGGCCACGTAGTAGTAGCCGTGATCCCAGCCGGTGTGCTGGGCGTTCTGCTGGACGACTGGCTGGACGCCCATCTGTATAACTACATCACTGTGGCCATTACTCTGATCCTATACGGCGTGGCGTTCCTCTTCCTGGAGCGTAACCGGCGGAGTCAGCCGTCCATCCGGCGGACCAGCGAAATATCCTGGTCCGTGGCGGTGTACATTGGCCTGTTCCAGTGCTTGTCCATGATTCCGGGAACCTCCCGCTCCGGCGCAACCATTTTGGGCGCCATGCTCCTGGGCCTGAGCCGAAGCGCAGCAGCGGAGTTTTCCTTCTTCCTGGCCATTCCCACCATGGTTGGCGCCAGCTTCCTGAAAATTCTGAAGTTCGTCAAGGAGGGCGTGGGTATGACCGGCCAGGAAGCCGCAATCTTGATTGTGGGCTGCTTGGTGGCTTTCGTGGTCTCCTTGATTGCCATTCGCTCCTTGATGAACTATGTGAAGCGTCATTCCTTTGCGGCCTTCGGTGTGTACCGCATCGCCTTGGGCCTGGTGGTTTTGCTGTACTTCCTGTTCGCCCGCGCAGGTGCCTAAACCGTCTTCCCCTGGTATATACTTCCCAGAAGCATGTACCAGGGGAATGGTAAGAAGCAGCAGGCAGCTCTATTTTTTCCTAAAAACATTTAAAAAAAGCTTGACAGCCTAGATCTGGCGTGATAGAATAGCTTGGCAAAACAAAGTAGGCTGGTTACCCGCCTCACCTCCCGCGTTACGCTCCGGGGGTTCACATGGTAGGATTGGTCCGGAGTTCCCGGGCTTTTCTGGGTGTGTAGCGGGTGCGGTCGGCATCCGCTTTTTGATTTGAAATTGGAGGTGTTTTCCCATCGGCAAACTAGATCATCAGCTCAACGAAGAGATCCGGGACAAAGAGGTCCGGCTCATTGGCGCAGACGGCACCATGCTGGGTATTGTCCCCGGCTCAGAGGCGCGGCGCATGGCCGAGGAGCAGGAACTGGACCTGGTCAAGATCTCACCCAACGCCGTTCCCCCTGTGTGTAAAATCATGGACTACCGGAAATTCTGCTTCGACCAGAAGAAGCGGGAGAAGGAGGCCAAGAAAAACCAGCGGGTGGTGGAGATTAAGGAGATCCGCATGTCTCCCGGCATCGACACCAATGACCTAAACACCAAGGTGAAAAATGCCATGAAGTTTCTGAATGATGGCAACCGGGTGAAGGTTTCTGTGCGGTTCCGGGGCAGAGAAATGGCCCATACCAACATCGGCGAAAAGCTGCTGATGGATTTTGCCGCCGCCTGTGGTGAGCTGGCAAATATGGAAAAGAACCCGAAGCTGGATGGTCGGTTCATGACGATGTTTTTGTCCCCCAAAAATACCAAATAACCCAGCAAATGCTTACGATACGGAAGGAGTTTCAACATGCCCAAACTGAAGACCCACAGCGGTGCAAAGAAGAGATTCAACCTGACCAAGAATGGTAAGGTTAAAAGAGCTCATGCCTTTAAAAGCCATATCCTCACCAAGAAGGACACCAAGCGTACCCGCCGCCTGCGCAGCACGGCCTACGCCGATGTGACCAACGTGGAAACCATCAAAAAGATGATTCCCTACAAATAATTTGGAATTGCAATAGGAGGATATTGAGCAATGGCAAGAGTAAAAGGCGCAATGATGACGCGCAAGAGAAGAAATAAGACCCTGAAGCTGGCGAAGTCCTATTGGGGTTCCAAGTCCAAGCACTTTAAGATGGCCAAGCAGGCCGTGAAAAAGTCCGGCGTTTACGCCTACATTGGCCGCAAGCAGAAGAAGAGAAGCTACCGCAGCCTGTGGATCACCCGGCTTTCCGCCGCCGTGGCTCCCTTCGGCCTGAACTATTCCCGATTCATGAACGGCGTGAAGAAGGCCGGCATCGAAATGAACCGCAAGAGCCTGTCCGAAATGGCCATCCAGGACCCGGCAGCTTTCGCCGCTGTGGTGGAGCTGGCCAAGAAGGCCCTGTAAGAATCTCCCCAGAAGCGAACCGGGGGTTGTCTCAGCGTAAATCTTGAGACAACCCCCGGCTTTTGCGGGGTCACCTCAAAACGAGCTTTGAGGTGACCCCGTTCTGTTTCTTTTTGCGCGCTGCTCAATCAAACGAGTACCACTGCCCGTCAAGCTGTAGCCCGCTCACCCGGCTCAAATCCATAACCTCACTCCATCTCCAGGTCAGTTGAAAATTGGAGCCAACCGGACCTGCAAAATGGAACCAACTGTTGACCTGGTCGCAAGTCTGAACCACACCCCCCTGGATCAGGGGAACCTCCGTACCATCTTGCAGGAGAAGTGCCATTTCCTGGACGGCGCCCAGCTTTGTTTCCTCCCCCTCGGAGATGGTAGCCACTGTGACGCCGCGAATGGTAATCGAAAACGGCGTCATGGCAAACTCCTGCACTTGTTCATGATCCAAAGTAAGGGCGCGTGCGCTGGTGCAAACTGTGGGAATATCCATCATACATATGCCTTCTGCCAGAATCTCAGGAGGCTGCTCTGAAGCTTCTGTGGGCTGGGTAGTGTCTTCCTTGGTCTGGGGAATTGGGCGATCTTGCATCGCCAGGTACAGAGGGAAGGACTCTCCCTGCACAAAGGGCCGGTTCACCGTAAACACAGAAATTCCAATGCGTTTGCAAGTCTCAGTTCCATCCGGCAGAACCCAGTGGTCCCAGCTAATGGCCCCTCCGTCCGGGAGCGGATCAGGGTGATCCCGGTTGAACGCACTCAAGTCATAGAGCAGATCCACATCCGCCAGCCTTGCCTGCCCCTCCGCATCCAGAGGCGTGATTTCCAGAACCACGTTGGCGCTGTCTGTGGTAAACAGGCTTTGGACCACCTGCACCCGGAAATGGTCCATGGTAAGCTCTGCCAGGACTCCCTCCTGAATCTGGTCTTCCCATTGGACTGCCTCCCGGCCCAGCATTTCCTGGAAGGTCTGTGACCGCAAAAACGTAGCAGCCAATGCAGTGGTAACCAAAATTGCCACCACCGCTGCCGCCAGGGAAATCCGCCGCAATGGGCGCCGCCGGTGGGTTTCCCTGGCCTTTTTCTCCATGGCACTGCGAATCTTCCAATCGCAGTCGTCCGGCATGTGAATTTGATTCATTACATCTCGATACCGTTCAAGCATTTGTTTCCTCCATTTCACGTTTTAGCATAGCTCTTGCCCGGTTTAGCCGTGTGGTGACACAGGAGCGCCGGATGCCAAGAATTTCTCCAATTTCCTGAGTGGAATATCCCTCGTAATAAAACAGATATACCACAGCGCGATATTTGAACTCCAGCGCCTGTACCAATTCAAAGAGCAAGGAGTCCTGCGGCTCCGCAAACGGGATCTCCGGAATTGTCTCCTGAACCAGATGACGCCGCCGCCGGAGCATGCTTCTGGATTCATTGGCGGCCACCTTCAGCAGCCAATTTTTCTCCTTGCCCGGGGTTAACCTGCTATAGTGGTCCATAAGCTTCAGGAAAACCGTCTGGCTTATGTCCTCTGCATCGGCAATTTGGCCTGTATAGCTGAGGGCCAGGCGAAAGACGTCATCCCGATAGGCATGGTACAGCGCTTCCACTCCCTCCAAGCCACCACCTCCTGTTCTTGTTTTGAACATGTTCTGCATATACAACGCAAAGAGCCCACCCGATGTCACATAGCCGCCCATTATTTTTACCCTCATATTTCCAAAATTGCAAAAAAGCCTTGACAACCTGCAGAAAAAGTGGTAGATTATACAGGCTGCCAGAGACAGCAGGAGGCTTTGCCGTAAGGGGGTTCCCATCCTGCCGAGGTTTGCGGAATTTGTGTATACATGTTCTGTGTCCTCATGTCTTGTGGCATGAGGCATTTATTTTTTCGGAGGTGACACTTTCATGCCCAACGCTAAGGTTCTTGAAAGCAAGAAGGCAATCGTTGATGAGCTCACCGGGAAGATTCAGGGCGCCAGCGCCGTGGTCTTTGTGGACTATAAGGGCATCAATGTTGCTCAGGATACCGACCTGCGCAAGCAGTTCCGGGACGCTTCCGTGGACTACTCTGTCGTGAAGAACACGCTGACCCGCTTCGCCGCCAACAAGGCCGGCTACAGCCAGTTCGACGAGCTTCTCAACGGCACGACTGCCATGGCCTGCACCACCGGCGACCCCATCGCGCCCGCCCGTATCGTCTGCGAGTTTGCCAAGAAGAACAAGAACGTCCTGTCCATCAAGGGCGGTCTGGTGGAAGGCTCCGTCCTGACCGCCGAGCAGCTGAACTCCTTCGGTGAGCTGCCCAGCAAGGACGCCCTCATTGCCCAGGTTCTGGGTACCTTCCTGGCTCCCATTTCCAGCCTGGCTTTTGTTCTGGACCAGATCCGGATTCAGAAGGAAGGCCCCGCTCCTGCAGAGGAAGCCCCTGTGGAAGCCTAACCCATCCATCCCATTTATTACACTTTGAAATTATTTTAGGAGGATATTTACAATGGCTAGTGAAAAAGTCACTGCTCTCGTTGAGGAAGTTAAGGGCCTGACCGTGCTGGAGCTGTCCGAGCTGGTACACACCCTGGAGGAAGTGTTCGGCGTATCTGCCGCCGCCGCTGCTGTTGCCGGCCCCGCTGCCGCTGCCGCTCCCGTGGAAGAAGAGAAGACCGAGTTTGACGTGGTCCTGAAGGAAGTCGGCGCCAACAAGATCGCCGTCATCAAGGTGGTCCGCGCCGCCACCGGCCTGGGCCTGAAGGAAGCCAAGGAGATCGTGGACAACGTCCCCAAGGCTCTGAAGGAAGGCATCTCCAAGGAAGACGCCGAGAAGCTGGCCGAAGAGCTGAAGGGCGCCGGCGCTGTTGCCGAAGTCAAATAAGACCCTTTGACCAAGTGAATTGCGGTGCTGTAGCGGCAGTAATGCTCCTGCAGCACCGCTTTTTTCTGAATCTATGCAGTTCGGAAATAGGGTGAAGCCATATGAATGTGAAATGCATTCACGCACATTTCCCAGCGCGCAGATGAACGTAAATGAGGCAGCGCCCCCACGTGAGAGCGCTGCCTGTAACAATACATTATTCCGGTTTCCTGGTAAAAGCGGCCCCTGCCACCTTGGGTCCGGCATTTGCGGCAATCACCGCGCCGATTTGGTAGGCAGCTGCCGGGGGATAGCCTAGCTTTTCCGTGAGGAGCTTTGTCATCTCCTCCCGTGAGCTTTCGTCGCTGCCGTAAATCACCTCATAGGGGGTCCCGGGGAGGATGCTCTCGGCGGTCATCTCCGCCACCTTCTGGGCCAGCTTGGCATCGCCCCGGCATTTTGCCGCCGTGGTAATGGCCCGGTCAAAGATTTTCATAATGGGCTTTAACCCCAGCTTGTCCCCCAAGAATGCGGCGGCGCTGGGGATCCGGCCGGACTTGGCGGCATATTTGAGGGTGTACATGCCAAAATACACCTGCCTCTGGGGCAGGCAGTCCCGGAGATAGGCGGTGATGGCGGTAGCACCGGCGCCGGACTCTGCCATACGGGCAGCCTCTATCACTGGCGCGCCGTAAAGAGCGGAGTAGCCCAGACCGTCGAAGCTGTGGATGTGTACCCGGTCCCGGTATTCCGGGTGTTCTTCAAAAAACTGCTCAGCGGCCAGAAGAGAGTTGCCATAAGTGGCCGAGCCTTCCGAGTTGATGAGCACCAGGATCAAATCGGTATATCCTGCCTGGGCCTCCTGGAGATAGATCTCCTGAAACTGGAAGGGGTTTACTTGGGCGGTTTTGGGAATTTCATCGCACTGGGCCATCCGTGCATAGAATTGCGCGTTATCCATATCTACCCGGGTGGTATAGGACTCGTCTCCCAGGGTCACCTGGAAGGGAATCACGCGGATGCCATATTTTAACTCATCCTCACTGGAAATGTCACTGGCCGCGTCGGTGATGATTTTAATTTTGCTCACAGGATGTCTCCTTTTCTGAGGGCTGCGACCAGAACTGCCGCGCCACTGTTTTTATGGATTGCTACAAGCCGCAGCAATGGATCGTCCCTGCCGGTATGCCTCACCAAATGGTAATGGACCAACGATTTTCAAAGGTTTGTCCCGGCGCCACAGTGGTCATGTCCGGCATCTGGCTCAGTTCTTCCACCAGATTGTCACGCCCGGGGAGAACGGACCAGGGCTCAATGCACACATAGGGTGCGTCAGTCTGGGGCTTGTGCCAGAAGCCCACATAGGGCATCTGAGGATAGGCCACAGTGACCCCATGGCTGCCCTTGGGAGAGGACAGGGTGACCTGCCGGGGCGCTCCGGCGAGTACCACGGCGTCCAGGTCAAACAATTCATGGCGCAGGGGGAGCTTCCGTCCCTCTTCCAAGGGATACGCCGGCCGCTCTGGCGCCACCTGCAACGCCGGGCTGAACACCACTTGGCGCGGGGTGCAGGCCTCCGGGAAAGTCAGCTCATAGTCCTCAAAGGTCAGCCCCTCCTCCAAGGGGACGTTAAAACCGGGATGACCGCCCATACCGCAGTACAATGGCTCCTCAGACCGGTTTTCCACTTGGAAGGCCACCTGCAGCACGGGCCCCTCCAGAGCATACCGGATGCGGAAGGCAAAGCGGTAGGGGTAAACAGCCAGTGTCTCTGGAGAATCGGTGAGTAAGAAGCAACAGCTGGCCTCCTGCTCCTCCTCCACCGCCATTTGCGCGTGGCGGACGAAGCCATGGATGGTCATAGGATAGGCCTTCCCACGGAGTGTGTAGGTTTTCTCATACAGCCTTCCCACAAACGGGAACAAATTGGGAGCCTGGCCGGTCCAGTAGGCCGGGTCGCCCTGCCACAGATACTCTCTTCCGGTTTTCGCATCCCGAATGGAGGTCAGAGTTCCGCCCTCCTGGGTCATGGTAACAATCAAGTGTTGATTGGAAATCTGAATCATACTGGGTGTTCCTCCCTTTTGGTGGTACAATGTACCGTTATTGTACCCCGCCCACCAGAGAAATGCAACCCAAAATTCCCCGGATACGCCGTTTGTAAACAAATCATGAAAGGACTTGACAGAAGGGAAGGCCGTTCCCTATAATCTCATGTGACAAAATCCGGCAAAGGAGACTGAAAACATGGCAGAGAGCCAACAGATGGAGCAATCGCTACAGGTGGTGATGGAGCATGAGGTGGTGCAGGCGCAGCTTTCAGAGATGTTGGATGGGGACCTTATGAAGTCCTTCCGAGAGAATATGGCGCCAATTCGCGCCCTGATGTCCAGGTACCGCTGTGCCATGATGGAGGTAGAGACCAAGTTCAAGGTCCTCAACGAGCAGTTTTCCCTGGAGCATGACCGGAACCGGATCGAATCCATCAAAACCCGCCTCAAATCCATGGACAGCATTTTGGAGAAGCTCCACCGGCGGAAGCTGCCCATCACCCTGTCCTCCATGGAGGAAAATCTCAACGATGTGGCAGGGGTGCGGGTGATTTGCTCCTTCGTAGACGATATTTATGTTCTGGTGGACTGCCTGCTGCGGCAGGATGACGTCACCCTTCTGCAGGTGAAGGACTACATCAAGCACCCCAAGGCCAACGGTTACCGGAGCCTGCACCTCATCATCTCCATTCCCATTTTCCTCCAGGAAGAGACCCACTACATGAAGGTAGAGGTCCAGCTTCGGACCATTGCCATGGACTTCTGGGCCAGCCTGGAGCATCAGATGCGGTATAAAAAGAACCTGGATCCTGCCGGGGCCGCCAAGCTGGCCGCAGATCTGGGGGAATGTGCCGACATCAGCGCCATGCTGGATCAGCGGATGCAGGACATCAAAAATCACATCGAGGGGAATTGAGATGTCCCCTCAGCGAGGAATATCCTATGGAAAAAGTTTTACGGCAGCTGCCGGATCGGCTCCTGCCCTGGTTTGCAGAAAACCGGCGGGATCTGCCCTGGCGGCGGGATCGGGAGCCCTATCACATCTGGGTCTCGGAAATCATGCTGCAGCAAACCCGTGTGGAGGCTGTACGCGGCTACTACGCCCGTTTTTTAGAGGCCCTACCTACCGTGGCAGACCTGGCAAAAGCCCCGGACGATGGACTGGGGAAGCTGTGGGAGGGCTTGGGCTACTACTCCCGTATGCGCAACCTCCGTGCAGCAGCCCAGGTGGTCCAGGAGAAGTGGAACGGACAGATTCCCCGGGACTATGACGCCGTCCGCAGTCTGCCGGGGATTGGCGATTACACCGCCGGGGCCATCTGCTCCATTGCCTTTGACATGCCCACTCCTGCCGTGGACGGGAATGTGCTCCGGGTTCTGGCGCGGGTATTGGCAGACAGCCGTCCGGTAGACCTGCCCGCCGTCCGGCGGGAGGCCCGAGAGGCGCTGGCGGCAGTCTATCCGGAAGGCCGCTGCGGCGACTTTACCCAGGCGCTCATGGAGCTGGGGGCCACGGTGTGCATCCCCAACGGCGCGCCCCAGTGCGGCAGGTGTCCCCTGGCAGACCTGTGCCAAGCCAGAGCCACAGGGCAATGGCGGGACCTGCCGCCTGCCCAAGCGGAAGCGGCGTCAGGAGGGTTGGACCGTGTTTATTCTGGACTGCGGTGGCCGGTTTGCCCTGGAGCAGCGGGGCCCTTCCGGCCTCCTGGCAGGGCTTTGGCAGTTCCCCAACGTGCCGGGAACGCTGGGGAGCCAAGCGGCCTTAGATCAGGCAGCCCGATGGGGAACGGAGCCCACAGACTTTCAGCGCAGCGCAGACCGGACCCACATCTTCACCCACATCCAGTGGAACCTCCGTTGCTGCCGCATCGTCTGCCGGCAAGCAATCCCGGCCTTCCGGTGGATGACGGCAGAAGAAATCCGGGCCCAGGTACCCCTGCCCACGGCCTTCCGTCAATTCCTGGACTTTTTATGAAAAGCGAACAATACCGGTGGAAATGCAACCTCTGCCTTTCCACCGGTATTCTGATGTCAGGAATGCTGGTTCTGTCAGGCCTGGGAGAACATGTCCTTGCCTACGCCACACAGGGGGCAGAGAAAATCCTCTGGCAGGTCTTCCCATCGGGTGCCAGGGGCGATGCCGTTGTCCGGGTCACCGGCGGCCTCATCATACACATAGCCACAAACATCACAAACGTATTTTTCCATGGTAGTTCCTCCTGTTCTGGAATCATTTCATAGACTGCTCCCCGGTTTTGTATCCGGGGAATTCACGCACTCCTATTGTACGCAGTTCCAGATAAAAAAGCAAGAGAGATTTCTGCCGGTTTGTGGTAACAGATTCTGCCCCTCCGGCGCGCTGTAGGAGAATGGGGCAGGAAAATTTTTCAGAAAAGTGCTTGCATTTTCCCAAAAGCGATATTATAATATGCCCGTTTTCTGATTGGTGGCTATCCAGTCAAAGATAATGACCGCTTTTCTCCGGAAAGCTGAGGCTACACGGACGGCCGGGTCAAATGCTGAAAACCCGTCGAAGAGACGGGACCGCACCGCCAGTGCGGTTTGGCAACTTTCGTTGCCTTATTGATTGAGTTAGAAACTCAAATTTTATAAGTTGAAGCGGTCAACTTGTGAAACGGTCAATAAGAGTAGTAAAAGTATCTTTGCTGCATAGACTCTGAATGCCAGTTTAACGCAGCTCCTGGCCCCACCGGCCCATGGATCTGTTGGTTTTGCAGGTGACATGTTTCTGAACGTGTCGCCTGTTTTTTATATATTTTCAAAACGACTTTAGGAGGAAAAACATTGAGAAAGAAACTGACCGCATTGTTCCTGAGCCTTGTACTTTTGGGGCTCACCGCCTGCCAGCAGCCCACGGCTCCCACCGAGCCTACCCAGGAGCAGCCTGCCTCCCTCCAAGGAATGTACGATGGCTTTATGGACGCTGTCTCTCCGGATTTTGCCTATGACATCGCCCTGGAGCTGACTACAAATCCGAAGTACTTCAACTCTGCCCTGGGGGGCCGGAACGCCGGCAGCGATGCCGAGCACGCCACTGCGGACTATCTGGCCGGCGTTATGGAGGAGATTGGCCTCACAGATGTGGAAAAAACCGCAGCTTCCTGCGATCGCTGGCAGTTCAACGGCGCCAGCTTTACCGTAGATGGCAAAGAATACCCGGTCTATTCCTATGCCACCGCCTCCACTCCCACGGAGGGCATTACCGCAGAGCTGGTCTATGCAGGCAAGGGAACCATGTGGGACTACCAGGAGCTGGACGTGACCGGGAAAATTGTCCTCATCGACATCGACCAGCGGGCCGACTGGTGGATTACCTATCCCATGCTGGAGGCAGAGCATCAAGGTGCTGCGGCAGTCCTGGCAGCAAACGTGGGCGGCTTTGCCCAAATTGCAGACGATGCCCTCAACAGCCAGGACATCTGCGGCCCTGCCAATATCCCCACCCTGTCCATTAGCGTGGCAGCTTCCCGGGAGCTTCAGGAGAAGCTGGCTGCTGGGACCGTCACCGCCACCCTGGTGGTGGACAACCAGGTGGAAGTGGACACCGGGACCACCTACAATGTGACCGGCGTGCTGAAGGGCAAATCCTCAGACCGTCAAATCCTAGTGGGCGGCCATTACGACGTCCATTTCTGGGGCTTCCAGGATGACAACTGCGCCGTGGGCCTGGTGCTGTCCATGGCCAAGGCCTTGGTGGACAGCGGATATCAGCCGGAAAACGACATAGTATTCTGCCTCCATGGCGCTGAGGAGTGGGGCTCGTCCTACACCCAGTATGACTGGACTGTGGGCGCCTGGGAGATGATCAACCAGGTTCACCCCGAGTGGGTGGGCAAGACCCTGGCCTTCATCAACTTTGAGCTTCCGGCCTATGAATTTGACACCTATACCAGCACATACTCAGCCCCGGAGATGTTCTCCATGCTGGATTACTTTGCCAATGAATACGCCTACTCCCCCGATCCGGAGGGCTGCTTCCCCGACGGAGTTCTGACGGAAGGATATCAAACCTATACTTACTCGGACGATTTTTCTTACTATGCTGCCGGCGTGCCCTCCACCGTGAACGGCTTCCTGCTGCAAAAGGATATGGAGACGGTCTTCCCCTTCTACCTTGACATCTACCACAGTCAATACGACACACCGGACACCTACAACGAAGCCGTCATGGACTTCAACATCCGGTATTACGGCGCCTTGGCCATGTACATCGATCAAACTCCGGCCCTCTATCTGGATTTCACCGCCCAGTATGACCGCATTCTCGCCGCTATGAATGAACCCCTCATGGCTGAATCTGGCGTAGACACCGCCGCCTTCCAGGCAGCCCTGGAGGAGCTGAAGACTGCTGCCCAGAACATGATTGGCCGAATTAAAACCGTGAACAACGCCTATCTGCAAGCCCAGAAGCGCCAGGATTTGGAAACCATGGCCTCCCTGCGGGCTGAGGGTGCACAGCTCACAGACCAGAACCTGAAGGCCTTTGCATACGCCCAAAAGCACCTGCTAGGCCTGATGTACGAGCGGCCCATCGTCCCTCACGAAGCCCCTCAGGAAAACATTCAGCTCTGCCGAGACATCATCGCCTGCCTGGAGACAGGAGACGTGGCCACAGCCGTGGACGAATATGCCTGGACTGTCAATAACGTGCTGGAATGGTACGCCATGTATTTCTCCCCAGAAGTCATCGCAGTGCAGGACGACATGCTTTGGGGGCCGGACAACCAGGAAAACCTGTACTGGGGTACGAACATTGGCTTTGTCAAAGCCGATGTGGACGCCGCCACCCGCAGCATTTTTGCCCGCTATGACGAGGTGGATGGAGACTTTTCCCAGGAGATTGCCGTCTATCAAGCCGCCATTCAGGCGCAGCTTCAGATCCTCCGGGACCTGGGGACCGGAGAAATCGCGGCCATGACAGAGCTGGCACAACTGCTGGGCTGACGATAACCAGAACCAGGCAAATCCCCTAGGGCGTCCACTTGAAACTCTGAAAAAACAGGCTGCTGCAAGGCTCCGGATTGAATGGAGCTTTGCAGCAGCCTGCACGTTTCGATCGTTATTCCAAATCCAGGGCACTTTCCGGGGGCACCACAGCTACATAGGTCTTACCCGCTGCCAACGTAGCGGGAGATCCGTCTGCAAAGGTGTAGGTGAAGGGCATATCCTCCTTCTCCCGGGACCAGGTAATGGGTACACACTGACCATCCCGGATGAGATGGCCCTCCCCCTTCCCGGTCAGGGTGACCGCCAGACGGCCGTAGTCATCAATGGTCTTGGTTTCGGCGCCAAGCACCAGAAGATTACGGAACGTGAGCGCCGTCCCATCATTCCCATCGACCCAATCGCTCCCGTACTGCGCACCGGTATAGAGCTTGGTTCCGGCATCGTAGGTGAAGGAGGTGGTCTTGCTGGTGCGGAAATGCACAGTCACCTGGCTGGCAGGCGTCCCATCTGTAAGGGGCTCGCCTGCAAAGGAGAGGGCATTCTGGTAGTCCTCATGCTGAAAACGGCAATTCATGGCCTTGGCATAGGCGGCAGCACTGTCCATGTCGATAAAGAGACTGTGCTCATAACCGGCGTTGTTGATCCGTTCCTGGACCCGATAATAATAGTTCCCGGAGTTGGCGCCTTGCACGCCGTCAATGTGGTCCCAGCCAGTACTGGCCAGATCGGCATAGGCGCCCTCGCTGGCCCCGGCGTGGACCATAATGGCATCGTAGGAGCGGGCAATGCTCAGGTAGTAGGGGCGCAGAGACCGGATGGAACCCAGGGGCGTCTCCCCCTCCAGGTTGGAGAAAATTGCCATCATCCGGGTGATGCCACCCTCTGCCAGAACTTCATACATGATGTCAGCATGGCTGGTACCGCATTGAGGCATAGCCACTTGGATGTTATTAATCATGACCGCATAGGGACGGCTTTCGTCATAGGGAGCGCTCAGGGCCTCTCCAGTCAGGGGATTGACATAGCTGGGGGCCTTCTCTGTCTCCGGCGGTACGGTTTCCGGCGCCGCCGTAGGCGCTGACGTAACCGGGGTTGTCTCGGGAAGGGTGGGTGTGGTATCCTCCGTAGCAGGGGACTTGGCGCAGCCAGTCAACAGGAGTAGGCAGGCCAGGCCAGCAGCAAGCTGTTTTTTCATAATTCACACTCCTCAGGTTCAGAAAAAATTGTCCTACTGGGAATTTCATACGTCCACTATACACGTTTCCCGGAAAAAAGTCAACGTTTCCCCTGCATTTCTCCACAGCATGCCCTTATAGGGGCGTACGCTGTGGGCCCGCACAGGGGTGGGACGTAGCTCCCACCTGCCGCCCCCAGTCTCACACTTGACAAACCGGCTGTTCGGGCACTATACTGGCAGGTACGAAGAGCAAAGGAGTCTACTAAATATGTGGTTTGACGAATCAGTTGTATATCAGATTTATCCCCTGGGCCTCTGCGGCGCGCCCCGGGAACATGACGGGAACCTTGCCCACCGGATTCTTCGGATTTTGGACTGGATCCCCCATATCCAGTCCACTGGTGCAGACACTGTACTCCTAAACCCACTTTGGGAAAGTGACCGCCATGGCTACGATACCCGGGACTACAACGCCGTGGATTGCCGCCTGGGAACCTGGGAGGACCTCCGGCGGGTTTGCCAGGCCCTCCACGCAGCAGGCCTCCGGGTGATGCTAGACGGGGTGTTCAACCATGTGGGCCGGGGCTTCTGGGCCTTCCGAGATGTGCAGGAGAAAAAGTGGGACAGCCCCTACCGGGACTGGTTCCACCTGAGCTTCGATGGAGACACCGGCTACCATGACGGCTTCTGGTATGAAGCCTGGGAGGGACACTATGAGCTGGTGAAGCTGAATCTTCAAAATCCGGCCGTGGTACAGCATCAGCTTGACGCCATTTCCCGGTGGGTCCGGGAGCTGGATATCGACGGTCTGCGGCTGGATGTGGCCTACTGTCTGCCGGACTGGTATCTCCGTCAGCTCCGCTCCTTTACCAGCAGGTTAAAGCCGGATTTTGTCCTCCTGGGCGAGACCCTCCACGGGGACTACAACCGGTGGATGAATCCGGACATGTGCCACAGCGTCACCAACTACGAATGCTATAAGGGCCTGTACTCCAGCTTCAACTCCATGAATCTCTTTGAGATTGGCCACAGCTTGGCCCGGCAGTTCGGTCCAGAGCCCTGGACCCTGTACAAGGGGAAGCACCTCCTCAGCTTCCTGGACAACCACGACGTGGAGCGCATCGCCAGCATCCTGCATGAGTCCCGGCACCTGCCCCTGGCCTACGGGCTCCTGTTCGGCATGCCCGGCGTCCCCGCCCTGTACTACGGCAGCGAGTGGGGCATTCAGGGGCGAAAGGCCGATGGAGACAACGCCCTTCGCCCGGCCCTGGACCAGCCGGAATGGAACGACCTCACCGGCTGGATTGCCTGCCTGGCTCAGGCCCGGCGAAAAAGCCCTGCCCTGTGCTACGGTTCTTACCGGAATGTGCACCTCACCAACCGCCAGATCATTTTTGAGCGGGCCCTTCCGGAAGAGCGAGTCCTGGTGGCTGTGAATGCCGACAGCGCCCCCTACACCGTCCATTTTGACGCCGGCGCAGGCCGGGCGGAGGATCTCATCACAGGCGCCCCCCACGACTTCGGCGGCGGCAGCCAGCTGCCACCGTATAGCGTCGCTTACTGGCGCATGGAGCGTTAAAAAGCGCCTGCCGGTTATGAATTGAAGGGCGCGTTGTGAAATAGCGTTTTCTAAAATGATCCCTAATATTTTAGCGGGAGAAAGCACGAATTTCTGTGTTTTCTCCCGCTATTTTTCACTTTTAGAACGAAATCAACCGTAATATGGAATGAACCTTTCCGCTGTCAGGAAAAAATCTGCATATTGGAAGGTCTGGTACACCTGGTCTGTATTACAATCCCGGACTTCAGCCCTGTATACGACATAGTCATAGTCACAGAATACCTCCAGCCTGGAATCCCTCATTTGGTCCACATCAATTGTGAAGCCGCCTCCATAGGGGCTGCCAGCAGATACGGCGATCTGTCCGCCTAATGATTCCCCGTTGTATGTCACTGCCACATCCATGTCTACTGTCTGGCTCATGGTAAACGAATAGCTGGGCACCCGCTGCCAATGGTCCGCATCAGGATGGAGTCCACAGTACACATTGCTCTCAGAGCCGTAGTAAATCGGCGTTTTCTTCAGATATGTAAAGCCAGCCGTTCCGCCGCCCCGTTGCCCGCTCATGCTCTCGGGGTTGCGGGCGTCAAACACATAAATACTGTAGCACAGCAGCAGAATTCCCGCCAAGCACACGCTTACAATTTTCTTCATAAAAGTTCCTCCTTTTCCAGTTTCTGCCACGCTCTGGCTGCTTCCAGACCCTCTTCTGGCAGGTACTCAGGAAATGAACCGCCCTGTACCACCATGCATAGGCATTTTCCCCAGCCTCTTAGTCCAATTACATAGTATCACACTATATGCACAGTGTCAAGAGAACGCTACGGCATGTGCTCCAGCCATGCACAAAATGACTGTGATGTCAATTCGTCCCAACTGCTGCATAGCGAAACGGTCAAGGCCGTACCCTACGGATGTTGCATAGATTTTACGCTCCATCCCATAGGGTAGGCCCTGACCCGCCCACTTGCAGCTTCCTTATTTCTTCCGGCGCTGGAAGAACTTCACCAGCTCCACCAGGGGCAGCATGGTCACTGCCAAGCCCAGGGCCACGGCGTACTCTTCCAGGCGGATGGGGGTAAATCCGAAGGCATTGGCCAGGACGGGGACCTCAATGACCAGGGTAGTCAGGGCCAGAGAGGCCAGGGCCGCCAGATTCAGGGCCTTGTTCTGGCCCTTTAGGGTAAAGATGCTGTTTCTCTGGCTCCGCATGTTCAGACTGTGGACAATTTCAGCCATGGAGAGGGTCAGGAACGCCATGGTCATACCGTCGGGAGAGTTGGCGATCTCCCAAACTCCAGACTCCATAAAGTGGCCCACAAAGTAGGAAATCAGAGTGAGAACCGACACCGCCAGACCTTGGTAGGCCACATCCAGCCCCAGGCCCCCGGCAAAAATCCCCGCCTTGGCGTCCCGGGGCCTCCGGCGCATGATGTCCGGCTCCGCCCGCTCCATACCCAGGGCCAGAGCGGGGAAGCAATCGGTGATCAGATTGATCCACAGCAGGTGCACCGGCTGAAGGATGGTGAAGCCCAGAAGGGTAGCGGCAAAGATGCTGATGACCTCGCTCATATTGGAGCCCAGGAGGAACTGAATGGCCTTGCGGATGTTGTCGTAAATCCGGCGGCCCTCCTCCACAGCTCCCACAATGGTGGCAAAGTTATCGTCAGCCAGGACCATATCCGCCACATTTTTGGTCACATCGGTGCCTGTCACGCCCATGCCCACACCGATGTCGGCGGTTTTGATAGAGGGGGCGTCGTTAACGCCGTCGCCGGTCATGGCGGTGACATAACCGGCGCTTTGCCAGGCCTTCACAATCCGGGTCTTATGCTCCGGCTGGACCCGGGCATAGACGGAGATATTCCGGAACTCCCGCTCAAATTCCTCCTCCGTCATATCGTCCAGCTGGGAGCCAGTGACGGCGCGGCTGCCGCCCTCCAGGATGCCCAGCTCCCTGGCTATGGCCACCGCCGTGTCCACATGGTCGCCGGTGATCATAATGGGGCGGATTCCGGCGCTCCGGCACTGGGCGATGGCGTCCTTCACCTCGGGCCGTACCGGGTCAATCATGCCAGCCAAGCCCAGGAAGGTGAGCTCCCGCTCCAGGTTGGCGGGGGAGGTGTCGGCAGGGACGGCGTCCCAAATCCGGCAGGCGGCACACAGCACCCGCAGGGCCCGGCCTGCCATGGCCTTGTTGGCCGCCAGAATTTCCTGGCGCCTCGCCTCGGTCAGCTCCACCCGGCGGCCCTGTTCTTCAATCCAGGCGCACCGCTGCAGCACCTCATCCGGCGCGCCCTTGGTAAACTGAAGCACCTTGGTTCCGGCCTGGTGCATCGTGGACATCATTTTCCGGCCGGAATCGAAGGGCGCCTCACCCACCCGGGGGGCCTCCTGCTCCATACGGTTTTTATCCAGGCCCTCTTTGGCCGCCCAGGCCACCAGAGCCGCCTCCGTGGGTTCTCCCATGGCTTCCCCCTCAGGGCTCAGCTTGGCGTCGGAACACAGGGCCATGGCCCGGGCCGTCTGCTCCAGGTTGCCATAGGAATCCACAACGGTCATCTTGTTCTGGGTCAGGGTGCCGGTCTTATCAGAGCAAATGATCTGGGCGCAGCCCAGGGTTTCCACCGCCGTAAGCCGGCGAATGATGGCGTTCCGCTTGGACATATTGGTAACGCCGATGGACAGCACCACCGTCACCACAGCCGCCAACCCCTCCGGAATGGCCGCAACTGCCAGGGACACCGCCACCATGAAGGAATCCACCACCACACCAGCAGAGAAGGAACCAGCCCGCAGAAGCTGCACGCCGAAAATCACCAAGCAGATTCCCAAAACCAGCCAGGTCAGTACCTTGGAGAGCTGGCTAAGCTTCCGCTGCAGGGGTGTCTGCCCCTCCTGAGCCTCTGCCAGGGCCCCGGCAATCTTACCCATTTCCGTATCCATGCCTGTGGCGGTGATGACAGCGGAGCCCCGGCCATAGACCACGGTAGACCCCATGTAAACCATGTTTTTCCGGTCCCCCAGGGGCACATCCCTGCCGCCCTCCCGGAGGTTGATCAGGTCGACAACCTTGTTGACCGGCACAGACTCCCCCGTGAGAGCCGCTTCCTCAATCTTCAGGCTGGCGCTCTCCAGAATGCGGCCGTCAGCGGGAACCGCGTCGCCAGCCTCCAGCAGCACCACATCGCCCACTACCAGGTCCTCACTGCGGACCGTCATCATCTGGCCATCTCGCAAAACCTTGGAGGTGGCGGCAGCCATTTCCTGCAGGGCCTCAATGGCCTTCTCCGCTTTGTTCTCCTGATACACCCCCAGAACAGCATTCACCACCACTACAAAAAGAATGATGATCACGTCGGTAAAGCTCTCGTTTTCATAGACCGCCAATGCGCCGCTGATGGCGGCGGCGGCCAACAGAATGAGAATCATGGGATCCGCCATTTGGAGGAAAAAGCGCTTCAGGAGGCTGTCTTTTTTCCCCTGCGCCAGTTGATTTTTCCCATTTCGTTCCAGCCTGGCCCGGGCCTCCGCCTGGGTCAGGCCTTGCGAGGAGGACTTCACTGCTTGTAGGGCGGCCTCTTTGGATTCATTGTAAAATCGCTGCATATGCTCCGTTCCTTTCTGCCTGTATGGCTCTTAGTTTGAGACAAAAAAGCGAGACCCATGCACAGTTTTCGCTGCACATGAGTCTCGTTGTATCCTGCCAAGCCAGGCGCAAAAAGCGCCATGCATGTTGACTTGACCCGCCCGCTTCTGCCGGGCGCAACTACTCCCCCATGAGAGCCCCAGATGGGCTCGCCGTTTTGTTGGGAATATGATAGCAAATTTCCCAGCAGGCTGCAAGAAAAATTTGCCGGGTTCCGGACACTTTTCTATTTTTGCCGCAAACAAGCTCCTCAAATTCCATAGAAAAACCAGATATATAAATATGCGGGGATGATGGCAGCCAGGGTAAAGGGGATGCCAATCCGCATGAAGTCCCGGTTTTGGACCTCATAACCTGCCTTGCGCAGGATGCCAATGCTGGTGATGTTGGCAGAGGCGCCGATGGGCGTCAGATTGCCCCCCAGGGTGGCCCCAGACAGGAGTCCAAAGTACAAAACCGTCGGGTCCACGCCCATATCCAGGGCAATTTTCTGCACCACCGGCAACATGGTGGCCACATACGGAATGTTGTCAATGAATGCCGAAAACAGCACGCTGGCCCAGACAATGACGGTGTAAATGACAAAGAGGTTGCTCCCGCCCAGCCTGGCAACGAGAGCGGCCAGCTGGTCTATGACCCCTTGCTCCGTAATGCCGCCGATCACCAGGAACAGTCCCAAAAGGAGCAGGATGGTGTCCAAATCGATCTCTCGCAGGGGCTTCACCACAGCCTGCAGGCTCTTCTGCGTAGCCGCAGTATACAGCAGGCCAATGGTCAACAGGCTCATGCAGATGATGCCATTGATGGTCTTAGGCATACCCGGCAGGAAGGAGGCCAGAATCAGCAGTACAATGGTACCCAAAAGCAAAATCGTGGGCACATAGTTGGAAACCGGCGTCACCTGCGGCTCCGGGACGGAGGCCGTCTCCTTCCGGAACATCACAAGCAAAATGGCCGCTGAGCACAACGCCCCCAGCTCTACCGCAAAAAAGATGCTGGGCTTACCCAGGTAGACAAAGAAGTCCAGGAAATTCATGTTGGCATAGCCGCCCAGGAGAATGGCCGTGGTATCTCCCACCAGGGTAGCCGCTCCCTGGAGGTTGGAGGACACGGCAATGGCAATGATCATAGGCACCGGATTGATATTCAGCCGTTTGGAAATGGCCATGGCCACAGGAGCCACCATCAGCACCGTCGCCACATTGTCCACAAAGGCGGAGATGAGTCCCGCAAACAGGGCCAGCATCACCACGGCCCACTTCACATTGGGCACATGGGCCAGGAGAATATCCGCCATCCGGGCGGGCATCCGGGACTCAATGAACAGGGACACAATGCCCATGGTTCCCGCGATCATCATCAGCACATTCCAGTCTATGTAGCCCAGGGCGTCCTTTAAGGGCAGCATCCCTGTCGCCAGAAACACCGCTGCTGAACCCAGGGCAACAAACCGGCGATACTTGGGCAAACACAGCATTAAAATATACGTTAAGGCAAACAAGCCCAGAGCCAGGGGCATAGACTCCACAAAAATCCCTCCAAAATTGCCGGCCACAAGCCAGTCGTTTCATAAGCCCTACCTATTATATAGGCCCGTCCCCAAATTTGCAAGGGAAATATCTCCAATCGCCCCATGCAAACAGATAAGGCAGGCCAATGCGTCAGGGCCGCATCCGGCCATCACGTCATTTTCCGGTCCGTTTTGAAATGTCCTTCTGTCGAAGACAGTTTGCGCGCCGTATTGATACAACATCTGTGTGCTACCAGATGGCAGCGCAGATCACGTCCCCTATCTCCTGGATTTTCCCCAGTCCTGTTGCGTTCCTTTGCTTTTAGCGCAACATTTTTTTCCAAGACTATAGCTTTTTGCCCACCAGTCCGCTATAATGTTCTTACAGTGGGGACTGTCCCAAGCTGTCCCCGAGCAAAACGCAAATATCCCCACCTTACACATGACAAGAGGAGTGATCAAATTGCACACTGGAACCATGTGGGCACTGGTCAAAGACCAACCTGCAAAAGGCCTCTCCATGAAGCGCGTAGAGATTCCCGCCGTAGGCGACAACGATGTCATGATCAAAATTCACAAGACCGCCATTTGTGGCACAGATGTACACATCTGGGACTGGAATGAGTGGGCGCAGAATACCTTCCGGGTGGGCACCACTGCCGGGCATGAGTATGTCGGCGAAATCGTGGAAATGGGCGCCGCCGTAAAGGGACATCACCTGGGCGAGCTGGTCTCCGGCGAGGGGCACATCGTCTGCGGCATGTGCCGTAACTGCCGCTCCGGCCGGGGGCACCTGTGTAAAAACACCTCTGGCGTCGGCGTCAACCGGAACGGCGCCTTCGCAGAGTACCTGGTAATTCCCGCCTCCAACGTCATTTCCTGCTCCCCCAAGATTCCGGAGGAGCTGTACTCCATCTTTGATCCCTTCGGCAATGCCACCCATACCGCCCTGTCCTTCAACCTCCTGGCGGAGGATGTGCTGGTTACTGGCGCCGGCCCCATCGGCATCCTGGCGGCAGCCATTGCCAAATTCTCCGGGGCGCGGCATGTGGTGATTACGGATCTCAACGAATACCGGCTGGAGCTGGCCCGGCAATTTGGCGTCATAGCCGTGAACACCAAGGAGACGGACCTGAAAGAGGTTATGGCGGACCTGGGGATTCACGAGGGCTTTGACGTGGGCATGGAGATGTCCGGCAACCCCATCGCCCTGCGGCAGCTCATTGAATCCATGTACAACGGGGGTCGGATCGCCCTCCTGGGCCTGCCCAATAAAAACGCCGTGGAGCTCCCCCTGAACACCATCATCTGGAACGGCCTCATCCTGAAGGGCATTTACGGTCGAGAGATGTACGAAACCTGGTACAAAATGCAGGCCATGGTGGAGGCCGGCTTCCCCCTGGAGAAAATCATCACCCACCGGTTCCCTGTCCAGGATTACAAGCAGGGCTTTGAAGCCATGTGCTCCGGCCACTCCGGCAAGGTCATTCTGGATTGGACCGGACTTCAAGACTAATTTGAGAAAGGACGCGGTATCATGAACAAGCAAGAGGCATTTTCCTACTACGCTTCCCAGCTGGAGGGCATTCGGGAATCCGGTGTCCTGAAGGCAGAGCGGATCATCACCACTCCCCAGAGTGCACACATCTTTGCCGATGGCAAGGAGCTGCTAAACATGTGTGCCAACAACTACTTAGGCCTGGCAGACAACCGGGAGCTGGCAGAGGCTGCCAAGGCCGCCTACGACGCATACGGTTACGGCCTGGCCTCTGTCCGCTTTATCTGCGGTACCCAGTCCATCCACAAGCAGCTGGAAGCTGCTGTCAGCCGGTTCTTCGGCACCGAGGACACCATCCTCTACTCCTCCTGCTTCGATGCCAACGGCGGCCTGTTTGAGGTTATGCTCACCGCCGAGGATGCCGTCATCAGCGATGAGCTGAACCACGCCTCCATCATCGATGGCATCCGCCTGTGCAAAGCCAAGCGGTACCGTTACAAAAACAACGACATGGCCGATCTGGAGGCCCAGCTCCAGGCCGCCGACGCTGCCGGCGCCCGGCTGAAGCTCATCGCCACCGACGGCGTGTTCTCCATGGACGGCATCATCGCCAACCTCCAGGGGGTCTGCGACCTAGCCGACAAGTACGGCGCCATGGTCATGGTGGATGACAGCCACGCCTCCGGCTTTGTAGGCAAGCACGGCCGGGGCTCCACGGAGCACTGCGGCGTCATGGGACGGGTGGACGTGATCACCGGCACCTTCGGTAAGGCCCTGGGCGGCGCTTCCGGCGGCTTTACCACCGGCAAGCGGGAAATCATTGACCTCCTGCGCCAGCGGAGCCGCCCCTATCTCTTCTCCAACACCCTGGCTCCCGCCGTGGCTGCCGGCACGCTGAAATGCCTGGAGATGCTGGAGCGGGATACCTCCCTCCGGGACCACCTGGAGGAGATCACTGTGGGCTACCGCCAGGCTTTGAAGGACGCCGGCTTTGACATCATCGACGGCACCCACCCCTGCGTACCCATCATGCTCTACGACGAGCACAAGGCTGCCCGCATGGCTCAGAAGCTCTATGAGCTGGGCATCTATGCCGTCAGCTTCACCTACCCCGTAGTCCCCAAGGGCCGGGCCCGCATCCGCACCCAGGTTTCCGCCGCCCACACCAAGGAGGACCTGGAGTTCGCCGTCCGCTGCTTCATCGAGGCCCGCCGCCAGATGGAGGAGGAGGACGCCAAGGCCTAAACCCACCTTTCTTCCACATCCATACGTCAAGAGCCCGGCAGCGTATCGTCTGCCGGGCTCTTCATATATCTGAGCCGCCGTCCACGGAACCTATCGAATGGACCGGGCGTATTCCGTAGGGGTAATGCCGAATTTTTCCTTGAACTGCCGGGAGAAATGGTGCACCGTGGAGTATTGCAGTACCTGGGCAATTTCCGTAAAGTTCATTTTACCCTCCCGGATCATAAGCTTGCTCTCCTGGAGCTTGGCCCGGCGGATGTACTCACCTGGGGAAATTTGCAGATTCTTATGGAAGAGTGCAGTTAAGTACGAGGGACTCACTCCCACCTCCCGGGCCACCATAGGCACGCTGAGCTTCATCCGGACGTTCTGCCCGATGAACCGCTGGGCATGACCCACCACCTCATTCTCATTATTAATGGCGTTAGCCGTTCGCAGAGGAAGCCGGGCCGAGCCCTCGGCCTCTCGCAAAACCGTGAGCAGCAGCTGCCCCAGAAGGCTGATCAGCATGTCCCCGGTATACCGATCCTCCCGGTCCCGCTCCCGTAGCATCTGCTGCAAAAGCAGCACCGCCTTCTGGGGCGTGCGGAACTTCCGGTTCAGGAGGCGCTCCAAGCTATCACCCTCCAGGTCGAAGGTGATGGTGATGTAGCTGGGTGCGCAATCCGGGTCGGCATACTGCATATGCCACTGATTGGGGCCGTAAATGGCCATGTCTCCCTGGGTGAGCACCAGATCCTGACCGCCGGCCACACTGTGGATGCTCCCCTTATCCACATAGGTCAACTCCAGCATGGAGTGCTCCTCCCCCCGGAAGAAGAAGCCCCGTTCCTTTTCGTGGTAAAAGAAGGTGTACACCCGCTCTACCTGGAGTCGCCGGGACAGCGCCAGCTCCCGCACCGACACCGTCAAAGGCTCCGCCTGAGGCCAGCTGGTGCGGCGAGCCATCATGTGGACAGTGCAGCTGTCCTGGTAGGGCGCGATAGCAAACCGTACCCCGGGATAGACACACACCGGTTTGTCCAAGTAAAAGTATTGAAACTCCTCCCCCTCCTTGGCTACGGCCAGAATGCTCATGCCAGACTCATAGTCCAGATATACAGAGTCACTGGAGAGGTACTGATAGGTTTCCTGCGCAGTGGCAGTGAGGAGCCGCTCCTCCCAATGAGGCCCCTTAGGCAGGCCCACGCCGCCGGGGCGCTCAGTCAGAAGGTTCCCGTAGGAGGCAAAGGACAAGATATTCAAATTCTGAACCATGGCGCTAGCCCTCCCCTGATTCCTTTATCTCTCGTAAGTGAATTCCCAGTCGTAAATGCTTACTGTGTCTCCATCCCGAATCCCCAGTTCCTCCAGGCGGTCAAACAGGCCGCATTTGCGCAGCTGACGGTCAAAATAATTCCGAGACTCGTAGTCGTCAAAATTTACATCCCCCAGGAGCCGCTCCATCCAGGCGCCGGAAACCACCCAGGTGTCCCCGTAGTGGTCAATCTCCAGCTCCCGGGGATCTCCAGCCTGGGGCAGAGGCTTCACATACTCCGGCTCATAAACCGTAATGGGAGGCAGCTCCCGGAGTCTGGCAGCCACCACCTGCATCAGATGGCGGGCGCCCATGGTGGTTGCGGCAGAAATCTCGTAAAAATCACAGCCCAGAGCCGCTACATGGTCCCGGAGCCGCTGCAGGTTGTCGGAGTCCGGCTCCAGTAGGTCGCATTTATTGGCCGCTACAATCATAGGCCGGTTGGACAGGTCCACGGAGTACTCATGAAGCTCTGCGCAGATTTTGTCGAAGTCCTCCACCGGGTCCCGGCCCTCGCTACCGGAGACGTCCACCACATGGACCAGCAGACGGCAGCGGTCAATGTGGCGCAGAAAATCATGGCCCAGGCCCGCCCCCTCAGCCGCGCCCTCAATGATACCCGGAATATCGGCCATCACAAAGGAGACGCCCTCATCCACATAAATGACCCCCAGGTTGGGGAAGAGGGTGGTAAAATGGTAGTTGGCAATCTTGGGCCGGGCATTGGAGGTCACAGAGAGCAGGGTGGACTTTCCCACGTTGGGGAAGCCCACAAGGCCCACATCTGCCAGAAGCTTCAGCTCCAAAATCACATCCCGGCACTCCCCAGGCAGGCCCGCCTTGGCAAAGCGGGGCACTTGCCGGGTGGGGGTGGCAAAGTGTTTATTGCCCCAGCCGCCACGGCCGCCACGCGCCAGAATAAAGTCCTCGTTCCCAGACATGTCCACAATGATTTGCTCCGTCTCCGCGTCCCGGACCACCGTTCCCCGGGGAACCTGAATTACCAGATTTTCTCCCCGTTTCCCAGTGCAGCGAGAGCCCTGTCCATCGCCGCCGGGGGCCGCAGTATATTTCCGTTTGTACCGGAAGTCCATCAGCGTGGTCAAATTGTCGTTGACCCGGAGGACCACGCTGCCGCCGTGGCCGCCATCGCCCCCATCCGGGCCGCCTGCCGCCACATATTTCTCCCGGTGAAACGCCACCGCGCCGTCGCCGCCCTTTCCGGCGGAGACGGTAATCCTGACCTTATCTACAAACATCGAAGCGCCTCCTTATGGTCCATTTCTCCCCGGGGTTATGCGTAACCGCTAAAGCTGCACTGCCTGCAACCGCACTGGTGCGGGAGCACCCTGGCTTCCCCGGGGGAGGCCGCGGCGAATGTGGAACGGCGAGATGTTGCGGTTTACACACGCTTACAGACGGAAGCAGAGGCTTCCGCGTTGTGTGGTCGCCATTCCTCACCCGACCGCCTGGTGGCGGTCCCCTGGAATTGCAGGGTCACCTGCCACTGGCAAGTGAAAAATCCTATGGCGCTATGCGCCTGGCCCCTAAGTCGGGGAGATTGCCGTCCCGTTTGCGCAGCCCGCCCAGGTCCATGGGCTCTGCAAGCAGGACGCCAGAAGAAAAAAGGGCCGTTGCAGATAGTATGCAACAGCCCTTTGTCCGTTATTACTGCTCCGCGTACACGCAGCACTGCTTCCGATCCTTGCCCTTCCGCTCAAAACGGACGGTACCGTCGATGAGAGCGAACAGTGTGTCATCGCTGCCGATGCCCACGTTGGTGCCGGGATGGATGTGGGTGCCTCTCTGACGGACCAGGATGTTGCCAGCCAGAACGAACTGACCGTCGGCCCGCTTCACGCCCAGCCGCTTGGACTCGGAATCACGGCCGTTCTTGGTGGAACCGCCGCCTTTTTTATGGGCGAAGAACTGAATGCCAATTTTCAGCATATTTACACCTCCAAAACATCGAGATAATCTGGGTATTCCTCCCGCAGACCAATGAGGTAAACCATGAGGCCGCTCAGGGCGGCCTGGACGGACTCCTCCTCGTCACAGGCAGCGGGAAGGGTCAGGGTGACGGAGGCCTTCCCCTCGTCCACCCGGACCTTGGCCCGAGCGCCGCACACGTCATTGACGGTGCACTCGGTGAGGTTGACGGCAGCAGAGACGGCAGCGCACACAATGTCCGTCCCGGCCTCGCCGTAACCGCTGTGCCCAGAGCAGCAGAATCCGGTGATTCTGTCATCCTGGGTGAAAAATTCAACTTTTGTCATGGCTTACAGGGCAATCTTGGTGATTTCCACCTTGGTGTACGGCTGGCGGTGGCCCCGGATGGACTTGGAGTCCTTCTTGGGACGGTACTTGAAGACCACAATCTTCTTGCCCTTGCCGTTCTTAATGACCTTGCCCTCTACGGTGGCGCCGGCAACCATGGGCTTGCCGAACTTGGAGTTCTCCCCGTCCACCACAGCCAGAACCTGGTCGAAGGTCACGGTGTTCTCAGCCTCCACACCCAGCTTCTCGACGTAGATCACGTCGCCCTCCGCCACGGTGTACTGCTTACCACCGGTCACAATCACTGCTTTCACGATTTTGCACCTACTTTCCTTGGTAGTCTCGCTCTGGGGGCGTGGGCCCATTTGGGCACACCAACTTAAAGCCCCTTCAATGCGGCTCGTCTATTTTATCATCCAAAAACGGGGTTGTCAAGGAAATTCTCCGCAATTCTCCCGGAAAATTGTAGGATTTACCATAATGTGTGGACGCCAGGCGGGTAGCTATGAAAATGCGGAAAACCACTGTGGGGGTTCCACACATTTCCACAACCCCTGGGCCGGTGTTCACACATCATGGTAAATCCTACACGGCCGCAATACAAAATCAAAACTTTCTGTTTACAGCCTGTGCAGAAATGTGATATGATATCTAAACTGATGCAAAGCTGACAGACAGGAGTCGTTGCCCCCATGGATTATATCATACTGGATATGGAATGGAATCAGCCCTGGCCCGGGTCTCCTTCGGCAAAAAAGCCGCTCCCTGTGCAAATTCGGGGGGAAATTATTCAAATTGGCGCTGTCCGGATCCTGGAGGACCAGACGGTGGCTGATGAATTTCAGGTCCTGATCAAGCCCCGGTTTTACCGCCGCCTGAACAAGCGGGTCTCCAAGCTCACCGGCATTCAGGAAGCCCGGCTGAAGGCTGAGGGCATCCCCTTTCCGGAGGCCATGGAGCAATTCCGAGCCTGGTGTGGGGAGGATGTGGCCTTTCTCACCTGGGGCTTCGATGATATTGCCATTTTGCAGGAAAACCTGGCTCTGTTTCAGCTGCCAGCAGACTGGACCCGCCGTTGGTACAACGCCCAGATGATGTTCAACGCCCAGACAGACGGTTCCAGCTCCCAGAAAGCCCTGAAGACCGCCCTGGCGTTTTTCCAGATCCCCCCCAGCCGCCCTGCCCATGACGCCCTGGGGGATGCCTATCACACTGCTCTTATCTGCGCACGCCTGGATCTGAAACGGGGCATCCAGGAGTACGAGGCGGCCCTCCAAAGCCATGAAAACGGCTTCCACGGGGCAGAACTCCCCGGCTGCCTCACCCGGCAGGTATATTACGGTCTGGCCGGAAAGGAAGAGGCCCTGGACCACATGGCCGGGCCGGACAACCTCTGCCCCACCTGTGGGGCGCAAATGACCTGCCGCCGCTGGTTTTCCCAGCCTGGCCGGCGGTACATGGCCCTGGCCCAGTGCCCGGAGCACGGCGATTTCCTGATCCGCGTCCGCCTGAGCCCAGAGACCGGAGGCACCTTCCGGGTCAGCCGCCTCACCTACCAAGGCGACTCCGAGGCCGCCCTGGCCTACGCCAAGCGGGCGGAAAAAGCCGAATCCACCCGCCAAACCCGCCGCCGCAGACGCCGCCATCCTGCCAAACGAGCTACTCTTCCGGGGAATCCTGGAAGTATGTCAGAATCCTGAGCGCAAACACCGTTGGTATGCTCCAGAGAAAAGGAGCATACCAACGGTGTTTGATCTGTTGCTATTTCTGCCTCCTGCTGCCTTCCCAGGTTTCCCGGAGAAGCCCGTAGAGATACAGGTCCACCCACTGGCCCCCATTGTCTTTGACTTGGCCCCGCTGGACGCCCTCCAATTCCATACCCAGCTTCCTCATAAGGCCTGCAGATTTCAAGGGGTCTATCGTCTCAGCCAGGAGTTTATGGGCATGCAGGCTGAAAAAAGCATAGTCCACCAGGCTGCAGCAGGCCTCATAGGCATAGCCCTGCCGCCAAATGCGGCGATTGAAAATCCACCCAATTTCATAGATATCATCCTGAATTTCGTTACACAAAAGATATCCAATGACTCGGCCGGAGGCCTTATCCTCAGCAGCCAGGGCCCCCTTCCGGCCTATGCAGAAATCCTGCAAAAATCGGGCGGTTTGTTCCAAGGTATAGGGTGGTTCCATATATACCATGGTCTGTGCATCACCCAAAATTTCCTGCAAATCTGGAAGATCTCCTTCCTGAAAGCTCCGCACCATCATGCGTTCCGTCTCAAAACGCACTACCACACGCTCCTCTCCGTCCAAGAGGGACTACCGCGCAAGAACATACAGCTCCAACAATCCTGCCAGCACCGGCTGATGCAGCAGATAGAGAAGCAGAGACTGCCTGCCACACCAGGTTAGGAACCGAACCGGAGCCGCCCCAGCCGGAAATCTGGGCAGCAAGCTCTCTCCCTGCCGGTAAGCCGTTCTGCCCAGAAGGGCCCCTATCAGAAACCACCCCAGGTTAGGCAGCAGGGGGAAATAATCGCTGGAGGCAAATTCTGCCGTCGTCAGGCCCAGGGGAAAGAGCCAGGGGGCGGCCACCGTAAGGCTCCGGAACCAATAGCCCAGCGCCAAAAGGAGCAGGGCCAGAGCCCCCAATACCCAATTGGGTAGCCGTCCCAGCCACGGCCACAGAAGCATGCATACCCCCAGGCAGTGGAGAATGCCAAACCAAATGACGATCCCCCGGCCCTGGAAGCCCAGCCAGTACATCCCCGCCGTCACCAGGCTGCACAGCATCCCACACCCAAAGACTGCCAGTCCCAGCCGCACCGGATGATGGCCCAGGGTGACGCAAATACCGGAAATCAGAAGAAACAGCACCGAGCCCCACTGCATGACAAAGGAAAAAATAGCGGGATATGCAAAATCTGCCAGGCCATACAGCTCCCGGATGTCATAGACCAGATGCACCAGGATCATCCCCAAAATACACAGCCCCCGGAGGGCATCCAGCTCCCAGATCCGCCTACTCATTTCCCCTCCGGCTGAATCTGACTGTTGGCCTCTTCCTCCAGGACCCGGTAAGCCACCTTGCCCACCAAAGTCTTGGGCAGCTCTGTGCGGAATTCCACCTCCCGGGGCATAGCGTACTTGGCAATCCGCTTCTCACAGTAGCTCAGCAGCTCCTCTTTCAGCTCCTCTGTGGGTTCGATACCGGGCATGGGAACTACGTAGGCCTTCACCCTCTGCACCCGATACGGGTCCTTCACGCCGATGACGCAGGACAGCAGCACCTTGTCATGACCGTCAATGATATTTTCCAGCTGGGATGGATAAACGTTGTAACCGGAAGTAATGATCATTCGCTTGATTCTCTGGCGGAAATACACAAAACCATCCTGATCCATCCGCCCCAAATCGCCAGTGTGGAGCCAGATCCGGCCCTCCAGATGGCGGCGGAGGGTTTGCGCCGTCTCCTCGGGGTTGTCCATATAGCCCAGCATCACTGTCGGACCGGAGATGCAAATTTCACCGTCAGTGTTGGCAGGCAGCTCCTCCGTGGTGCCAGGCTTCACAATTTTGTAGTATGTATCGGGGAACGGCACGCCGATGGAGCCAGAGCGGGCATAATCCTTGGGGGTGAGGCAGGAGGCAGTGACGCACTCTGTGGTGCCGTAGCCCTCCCGGATCTGCTCGGAGCAGTTGTGTTCCTTGAGGAACTGATCCACTTTCTTTTTTAATTCCGGAGACAGGGAATCTCCTCCGGAAAAAATTCCCTTCAGGAAGCTGAGGTCCACCCCATCCAGGGAGTCCGCCCGGAGGAGGGCCTCAAACAGGGTGGGGACGCCAGGGATCAGGTTGGGCTTTTGCTTTTTTAGAATCTCCGCGTAGAGCTTCACGCTGAACTGGGGCACCAGTATGCAGGTAGCGCCGCCAATGAGGGCAGTGTGGATGCCGATCCCCAGTCCAAAACCGTGGAAAATGGGCATAATGGACAGCATTTTCATGCCCGCCACGGAGGTGTACCCAGAAGCGGCAATGGTCTGCAGGCCTAGAGCATTAAAATTAAGATTGGAGAGCATGATGCCCTTGGTGGTGCCGGTGGTGCCGCCGGAGTAGAGAATCGCGCCGCAGTCGTCATACTTCCCCTCGTCGGGGGGCAGCTCCTTCTTGGACCGGCGGCCTGCATTCAGAAAATCATTCCAAAGAATATAACCGGTTTTCGGCAGCTTCTGCACCGACCGGGCGGTTTTGGTCAGAGGGAACAGGGCTTTCTTCATCCCAGGCAGCTCGTCCTGAATCTTGGCGATGATGATCCGGCAGGTGTCATGGAGGTCCGGAAGAATCTGCTCCACCTTATAGTAAAACTGATCCAGGGTCAAAATGGCTTTGCTGTGAGACGCGTTCAGGTAAAACGCAATCTCGTGAGGGGCAGACAGGGGGTGGATCATGTTGGGAATTGCACCAATCCGGTTCAGGGCATAGAAGCAGTCCACACCCTGTGGTGAATTCGGCATGCAAATGGTCACCCGGTCCCCCCGGTGGATGCCCATGGCCACAAAGGCCTTGGCCGCCAGATCCACCCGGCGAAGGAAGGTGGCGTAGTCCGTTTCCTTACCCATAAACACATAGGCAATATTTTGGGGATACCGCCGCGCCGTATCTGACAGCAGCTGGTACATGGTCTTGCGGGGATAGTCAATAGACTTGGGCGTGTTGCCGTAAAAGTTCACCCAAGGGGCAGAAGCAGAGAGAGCCATATTGAAATCATCCTTTCCAGTCGACAAGCGGAGGCCGGGGCCCTCCCCGGCATTTGGCGTTTCCATTATAGCACAAATCATTACGAAATCCATAAAAATCTTCTCCCGGTGGAAAAGCCGTTTACTTTCCCCGGAATTTGCGCTACAATATAGGCTCAGAATATACGCCAAATCAAGGAGGTATCTCCATGGCCTATCACAAAAAGCCCCGGAACGAAGACGACGATTTGGAGGACCTGCTCCGCAAGGCAGACCAGGTCCTGGGCGAAACTCCCCCCGAAGAGGCGGAGGAGGATGCGCCTCCTGCTCCCTGGGAGGATCTCCGCTTTTACGCCAACTACAGCAACCACTATGGCCAGGATGTGCGCAACTACCAGAACAACTACGGCCGTCCCAACGAGCCCCGGCCAGAGGCCCAGGAGGAAGCCCCCGGGCCTGCCATTCCAGCCTACAACGTGGATTTTCAAAACGAGGACCGCCGTCAGCCCCGGCGCCAGTCCCCTCGTAAAAACCACCGGGAGACCTACGAGGAGGGAGAGGACCTTCCCCGCCGTCCGGCTCCCAGCAGGCAGCCCAAGCCGTCAAAGCGCCGGAAAAAGCGCCGTGGCGTGAGGCTCCTAGCCGGCGTACTGCTGGTGGTTCTGCTCCTGATCGGCGGTGCTTACCTGTGGATTCGCAGCACCATGAAAATGCCTGAGACAGACCAGCCCATTGGCGCCCGGAAGGAAGGTGCAGCCACGGTGCTCCTGTGCGGCACCGACCAGGAAGGCACCCGAACCGACACCATGATGCTCCTGTATTTGAACGCCCGGGAGCAGGCTATCACCCTGGTGAGCCTGCCCCGGGACACCCTGACCCATACATCCTCCGGCAGCGACGCCAAGCTGAACTCCGCCTACGGTCGCAACGATGGCGGTCAGGAGGGTATGGAGGCCCTTCTGGACTATGTATCGGACATCATCGGTTACCGGCCGGACGGCTATATGCTGATCACCCTGGACGCCTTCGTGGATGTGGTGAACCTGATGGGCGGGGTGGAGTTCGACGTCCCCATGGATATGTTCTATGAAGACCCCTCCCAGGACCTCTATATCGACCTGAAGGAGGGCAAGCAGAAGCTGGACGGATACGAGGCCATGGGCCTGGTTCGCTTCCGGAAGGGCTACGCTGACCAGGACCTGGGCCGGGTGGACGTGCAGCGCCAGTTTCTCTCCGCCTGCATGGACCAATGGTTGACTCTCCCCAATCTGGTGAAGCTTCCCCAAATTCTCTCCACTGTGCAGGCCTCCTCCGAATCGGACCTCACCACAGGCAATCTTCTGTGGATCGCCTATACCGCCTGGCGTTCCGGCCTGGGCAACCTGCAGACGGTAACCCTGCCCGGCTATGCAGATATGATTGACGGTGTCTCTTACTACATCCTGGACCCGGCAGGCGTGGCAGACGTCATCAACCAGTCCTGTAACCCCTACACCCGGGAGATCAACGCCAACGACTTGAACATTGTGTACTGAGGAGGCTTTCCATGGATTGGAAACTGGATGAGACCCGCCACACCGGCCGCCCCGGGGACAGTCAGGGGCGGAGCCCGGCGGAAATGGCTTGCTATGACTTTCTGGACCGCCTGGGCGTCTCCTATGGCCGGGTGGACCACAGCCCTGCCTTTCACATTGAGACCTGCCACCAGGTGGAGGCGGTTCTGGAGGCCCCCATTGCCAAAAACCTCTTCCTGTGCAACCGGCAGAAAACCCAGTTCTATCTTCTGCTGCTGGAAGGGGACAAGGTATTCAAAACCAAGCATCTTTCCGCTCAGTTGGGCTGCAGCCGCCTGAGCTTTGCCGGGGAAGAGGATCTGGCCCGGCTTCTGGGAGTTCAGCCCGGCTCCGCCAGCCTTCTGTGCCTGCTCCAGGACCCGGGCTGCGCCGTGCAGCTGGTTCTGGACCGTCCCCTTCTGCGCCAGGCCTATCTGGGGCTGCATCCCTGCCAGAACACCTCCACCCTGCGCATTGCCATGGGGGATGTGCTGGAGCGGGTAATCCCCGCCCTGGGACACCGTCCGCTTCTGGTGGACCTGCCGGAGGATCCGCTATGAGGTCCGTGGGGCGTTTTGCCCCCACGCCCAGCGGACGGATGCATTTGGGAAATCTGTTCTCCGCCCTGCTGGCCTGGCTTTCCGTCCGGTCTCAGGGCGGTGAATTGGTTCTACGTATGGAAGATCTGGACACTCAGCGTACCAATGCGGGTTACGCCAGCCAGCTCCGCCGGGACCTCACCTGGCTGGGCCTCACCTGGGACCGGGAGACCACACCCCAAAGCCAGCGGCAAGAGGCCTACCAGGCCGCCTTTCGGCTTTTGGAGGAGATGGGGCTTCTTTACCCCTGCTACTGCACCCGCAGCCGCCTGCACCGGATTGACGCTCCTCACGCCACCGATGGCGTCTATGTATATGACGGCCGGTGCCGGAATCGAAAGCCGGAGGAGTGGGCCGCCTTTGGCCGCTTGCCCGCCTGGCGGGTTCGGGTACCGGACCGGGAGGTCTCCCTCTGGGACGGAGTTCAGGGCCAATACATAGAAAATCTTGCCCGGGACTGCGGCGATTTTGTGGTCCGCCGGGCGGATGGAGTATTCGTATATCAGCTGGCCGTGGTGGTGGATGATGCCGCGGCCGGGGTCACGGAGGTGGTCCGGGGGCGGGACCTTCTCTCTTCTACCCCCCGTCAAATGTACCTGCAGGAGCTTTTGGGCGCTCCTCAGCCCCGCTATTACCATGTACCCATGCTCCTGGCGCCAGACGGCCGCCGTCTGTCCAAACGAGATGGGGATTTGGACCTGGAGGCCCTGTCCCGCCACCTGTCTCCACAGGAAATCCTGGGGCTGCTAGCCCACTGGGCCGGGCTGCTACCCAAACCGGAGCCGGTCCAGGCCCGGGACCTGGTTCCCCTGTTTCACTGGGACCGGGTGCCCCGGCAGGATATCACCGTCTCCCCCTCCCATCTACCCTAACATGCAGGAGGCTTCCTTATGCTGCAAGACATTGCGCCTCACATTTACCACAACCCCATGTCCTTCGTCCCTCCCGCCCCCGGAGATCTGGCCCTGGCCTATGCCGGGGGCCAGGTCCTGGCCAGGCTGGAAGAGGGATTGCTCCAGCTGCCCAGGGTGGAGCAGTGCACCGGCGCCTCCGGTTGGATTTACGGCTTCTCCATTGATGAAACCCACTATTACCTGCCGCAAGGCCCGGCGCTACAGGCTCCAGGCTTTTCCATGGTTTCCAATTACCGGGCTCTCGCCCCGGGGCAAACGGTCTTTGCCTGCGCCGTGGGAGAGAGCCTCGCCCGGTGGTATGCCGGAAACCGGTTCTGCGGCGCCTGCGGCAGGTCTCTGGAGCCCAGCACCTTGGAACGGGCCTTGGTTTGCCCCGCCTGTGGCCGCACTGTCTACCCTAAAATTTGCCCGGCTGTGATTGTGGCCGTATGCCATGGGGACCGGCTCCTGCTGACCAAGTACGCCGGCCGGAGTTTCCGGCGATATGCCCTGGTAGCCGGCTTCAACGAAATTGGGGAATCCATTGAGGAGACCGTCCGGCGAGAGGTTCTGGAGGAGACCGGGCTTCAGGTGGACAACCTCCGGTTTTACAAATCCCAACCCTGGGTGGTGACAGACAGTCTGCTCTTCGGCTTTTTTGCTGAACTGGCCGGTCCCGATTGCATTCACCTCCAGGAGGAAGAATTGGCCGAGGCCCAGTGGTTCCCCCGGAATGCGCTTCCCACCGACCACTCCTCCGACAGCCTGACGGGGGAAATGATCGAAATTTTCCGGGCAGGAAAGGAACCCCGATAAGCGGCAAAGTGCAAAAAACTTTCTTCAATTTTGTTTTTTCCCCACCGAAATACTTGAAACTAGGGGGAATCTCAGGTATAATATCTTTCGTCTATGCGGATTACCCGCCGGTACCCAATTCCTAAGGATAATTGAGAGGATCTGATTAACCATGAGTGCATCACGCCAAAAAAAGCTCCGCCAGGAGCAGGCGGCTTCCGCCCCCACGACCAAGCGGCGGGCCGTCACCGAAGAAGAAAAAGCTGCCAAGCGTCTGAAGATTTGGAGCGCCGTGTTCTACGTGATCATCGGCCTGATGGTCATTGGCATCGCCGTTGCCGCCATTGCCAACACAGGCGTGCTGGAGCGCACCCTTACCGCTGTCACCATCGGCAACCACAAGCTCACCGCCGCCGAGCTGAACTATTACTACCTGGACACCGTTAACAACACCATGAGCAGCAACTCCATGATGAGCTACATGGTCACCAGCGGCACGCCCCTGGACGAGCAGGAGTATCTCGGCGAAGGCTTTGATACCTGGGCCGACTACTTCCTGGATACTGCCATCACCACTGCCCGGAACACCTATGCCATTTACGACGAGGCAGTTGCCAAGGGCTACACTCTGAGCGAAGAGGAACAGTCTCAGGTGGACACGGCGCTGTCCAACATGTCTGCTTACGCCAGCATCTATGGCTACAGCAGCGCCTCCGCCATGCTCCGGGCCAACTACGGCCGCGGCTGCAACGAGTCCAGCTACCGGGAGTACCTGGAGGTACAGCAGCTGGCCAGCAGCTACGCCAATAAGTATATGAACGACCTGGATTACACCCAGGAAGAGATCGACGCCTACGGTGCAGAAGATCCCACCGCTTACAACTCTTACTCTTACCGGTACTACCTCCTCAGCACCAGCGACTATTACGAAGAGGGTGTGGAAACCCCCAACGATGAGCAGAAGGCCGCTGCCCTGACGGCTGTGGAAAGCGCCGCCAAGGAGCTGGCTGAATCCTCCAAGGGCGACGAGGCCAAGTTCAAGGCCGCCGTGGAGGAGCTGGAGGAGGCCAAGAAGGCCGCCCAGGAAGAGGCGTCCACCGACACCACAGAACCCACCGAGGCTGAGGAAGAGACCGATTCCACCCTCCACGAAAACGTGCTGAAGAGCAACCTGGTGACCGTTCTGTCCGACTGGATGGTGGAAGATGGCCGTCAAGCCGGAGACACCACCTACGTGGCAGCCGGAAATGACGCTGGCTTCTACGTGGCCATGTATCTGGACTCCAGAGACAACTCCGATGTAGAGACCGTGAATGTGCGGCACATTCTGATCTCCACCAGCGACAATGTCACCGCAGAAGACGCCAAGAAGCAAATTGAAGACCTAAAGACCCAATTTGAAGAGGACCCCACCGAAGAGCACTTTGCTGAAATGGCTGAGTCTCATTCCTCCGACACCGGTTCCAACACCAACGGAGGCCTATACGAAAACGTAGCCCCCGGCCAAATGGTAGATGCCTTCAACGACTGGATCTTCGACTCCAGCCGGAAAGCCGGCGATGTGGGCGTTGTGGAGACCACCTATGGCTGCCACCTGATTTACTTCGTAGGCCCCGGCGAATATTCCTTCCGGGATTCCCTGATTGTAAACGCCAAAACCAGCGCAGACTACAACACCTGGTACACCGGCCTGACAGAAGCCATCACGCCCTCCCAGGGACTGGGCGTGCGGTTTGTCAACAAGGGCATCACCCTCCAGTCTAACTCTTCTCAGTCCACTTCCAACTAAACTTGTGTGGATTGGAACCCCAATCCACATGGCATGAACATCTCGGGGCTGCTGCATCGCGGAACGGTTCAAACCCGCCCGCCTTTGCAGCAGCCCCATCTGTTACGAGGTACAATCACATGGAACATCCTTTTCTCCGTGAGGAAATGGCCCTGGGAACTGCCGCCCTGGAGCGGCTGTCCCACAGTCACGTGGCCGTCTTCGGCATTGGCGGCGTGGGAAGCTTTACCGTCGAAGCGCTGGCCAGAGGCGGCGTGGGGCAGCTGACTCTGGTGGACAATGACACCGTAGGCCTCACCAATCTGAACCGCCAGCTCTGCGCCCTCCACTCTACCCTGGGGCAGTACAAGGCCCAGGTGATGGCCGACCGGGTCCGGGACATTTCCCCCGGCTGCCAGGTCCGCGCCATCACCCGGCTGTACACCGAAGCAGACAAAGCATTCTTCTTCGACGTCTCCTACGATTATGTGGTAGACGCCATTGATCTTGTTTCCTGCAAGCTCAGCCTCATTGAATACGCGCACCGGCTGGGCATTCCCATCATCAGCGCTCTGGGTACCGGCAACAAGCTGGACCCCACCGCCTTCCGGATTGCAGACATCGGGGAGACCTCCGTCTGCCCCCTGGCCCGGGTGGTCCGTCGGGAATTGAAAGTCCGGGGCATCTTGCATCACAAGGTGCTTTTCAGCACAGAGCCCCCTCTGGCACCGGCCCCCCTGGACGTCCCGCCTCCAGGCCGCCGTAGCATCCCTGCCTCCGTCTCCTGGGTCCCCTCCTGCACCGGGCTGCAGCTGGCCGGATCCGTCATCCTGGATCTGATCCAAACACCCCCCACAGACCGATAGCCCCACACCACGCCGGGGCGTAAGGCCGTCCACCTAAGCAATGCCGTTTCAGACGCACTGGGGCGGCCACTCCCCTGGCTTCCCCCGGGGAAGGCTGGGCGCTCCCGGGCCAGTGTAAAGCCCATGCATTCCACCATTCATAAGTTCGCACATTGGTGCCGTGGTTCCCCCTGCATCCGGAACCCCGCGGACGCGGGATGCGGCCGCCCGGATGCACCAGCGGCACAGTGTCCCGTAATCCATGGCATTTGGGCGATTGCGGACCTTCCTCATAGTCCAGTGCGAATTCGCCACGGCCCACGCCACCTGTCGGCCCCTTCCACCGGTGCGTCCAGGAGGCCGCCCCCTACACAGTTCCACGCAACAAGCCACAAAATCATAACACCAAAAGGAGAGTCCGCCATGTCCTGGAACATTTTCACTCCCCAAGATTTTCAAACCAGCCATTGGGCAGGTGGCGTCACCACCCAGCTTGCCATTGGACCCCAGGGCACCCACTATGCAGACCGGGATTTTCTCTGGCGCATCAGCTCCGCTCAGGTGGAGCTGGATCACTCCGTGTTCACGCACCTGCCGGATTACCACCGCTTCCTCACCGTCCTGGAGGGAGAGCTGGAGCTGCAAATCGGGAGCGGCCCCAAGTTGCCGCTCCCTCCCCTGAGCCTCTGCCAGTTTGACGGCGGCGTTCCGGTAGAATCCTGGGGCCGCTGCAAAGACCTAAACCTGATGCTGCGCAAAGGCGCCTGCACCGGCTCCATGGAGGTCCTCCGCCTACCTGCGGGGTCATCTGTCTTGCCCCCAGATTGGGACATCCTGGGTCTCTACTGCGTCCAGGGCGGGACCTCCTGGCTCCGAAGTGGCGAACTTGGTCTCCTTCAGGAGCCTACACCCTGCCGCCTGGCTCCGGCAGAGTCCTCTGTCTTCCTGGCCATGAAAATCCGGCTGTTGTGAGTCTTCTGAAAAGAATGCGCCAAACAAGCAGCAGGTCTATCGGAACGCAGTGACTGATCCTTGCCGGCCTCGAAGGTGCCTCTGGTAGCTTTTTGTTTTCCGGTTTATGTCCGCCCATTTTCAATTTCACAGAAAAGCGGAAAAACAGTTGACATTTACCCCACGTAAAAGGTTACCATTTGGGCAGAAGGAGGGAAACACATGAAAATCAAAGCAGTCTGCGAGCAAACCGGTTTAACGGACCGTACCATACGCTATTATATAGAGGAGGGGTTGATCTCCCCATTTTATACAGAGAACTACCTCGGCCGAAAGAACTTTGACTTTTCAGAAGCTGATGTGGCGATGCTCAAGGACATTGCCATCCTACGGAAATTTGGCTTTTCCATCGCTGAAATTAAGCAGCTATCTCAACATCCCGAGGAAGCAGTCTCAATAATCCAGCGCTTACAAGCGCGCAAACAGCAAGATGTTGATGACGAGCTCTCTATGCTGTCTGTTTTGAAACAGTTGGACGCTGAAAAAACACATACCATCTCCGAATTGTCAGACGCCCTGGCAACCCCCGTCCACCCGGCAACTCTCCCAGATGGAGATACAAAAGCCGGCACCAAGCAGGCCCTTGTATCTCTCACCCGGTCCCTTCTCGCGGGAATTATCGGATTTCTCCCATTAATATTCTTGCTGATTAATATATCAGATTCTATGCGTACATATCGCTATCCTACGGTGAACCTATGGAGCTTGATTGCCACCATTCTAACGCTATTACCCACTGCCTGGATTGTAATCCTCTCGAAGTGTAAAGCAAAACGCCCTGTCAAAAGAAGCTGGCAGCTCACCATCCTGGCTGCATGCGGGCTATACCTTCCTTTTAGCTTCGTTCTGTCCTACTCCGTCTTGGGCCACTCCCAAACAACGGATATTCGTAACTATTGCGTACTGGACTCCGAATGTCCGGCCAATAGATCGGACTTCTACCAGGAACTGTTCCCGGATTGGCCCCACTACTTTGTCAATGAAAAACAGAAAGATGGAAGCTTTCAAACCAGATATCTGAATGCACACTATTGCTATCGCTTTTTCCAAGGGCTGGATTATACCTATGACATATATGCACAATGGCCCTTAGAGCAAGACGCTTTTCATCAGGAAGTGGCCCGTGTCAAAGCACTGTATGAAAATGCCGCTGAGACAGACACATTTTATCAGGTTCTTACTTTGGAGCAGGGACCTTACACATGTTTTATTCGATATTGTGGCGGTCAACCATTCCAACGTGTGAACGCAAGCTATACCTATTTTATTTTTGCCTATGACAGCAAAAATCTCATCGTGCGATATATCCTGTGCGACAGTCTTGAAAATGGTGCAGACCAACCATATTATCTGGAGCTGGATTGGTAGGATGCGTCACAAAGCGTCAACGGACCTACCGCAATGGAGAAGAGGCGCCCCTGCAACCTCAGGAGCAGAAGCGGTCCAGGTAGCCTCCGGTCCGAAGCCGTCCAGGGCTGACCACAGCAGTCAAAGCCGCAGAATTCCCCTTCAAAAGGAGGATTTCATCGTTTTAGAGCTGAACGTCAGTGACCCGGTCAGTGGGGGCAGTCCAGCCACCGCCAGCGATTTGATCGGAAATGATCAGGCAGGTCAGCTCATCTGCCAGGAAGTTATAGCGCGTGTATGTGCGAACAACAGGAGGGATTTCAAAAGGATAGGTGTAGCCGCAATCTGAATCATGCCTCCCTGCGCCCTTCCTCCAGGAATTGGAGCATTGCTTTTTATCGCCTGCCGGCAGTCCCACCTCATCCGTTAAAAAACAGGCCGGAAACTACAGTCCTGGCAACCTCCCGTCAAATTTTATGGAACCTTTGCATATCCAAGGATATCCCAACAGCAGGTAAAACGCAACACACCGGAAATACAAAAGCAGGACGCCTCGCACACCCGGAGACGTCCTGTATCCATATGAATCAGGAGGATTTCCGCTCGTCCTCCAACCGATAGCGGGTCCGGAAGTTGCCGTAATAGAGGTCAAACTCATCATTGCCGCCGTTCTTGATGCCGGTGAGATACTGATGCGTGTCGAAGCTGCCTTCCGCCACTTCAATCATGGCCACAGCCACGTTGCTGCAGTGGTCGGCAATGCGCTCATAGCCCGTGAGCAGATCCTCCAGGACAAAGCCATACTCGATGGAGCAGCTACCGTCCTTCAACCGGGCCACATGGTGCATTTTAATCTTCCGCACCAGATCGTCGATCACCTGCTCCAAGGGCTCCACCTGGTGGGCCGCCGACAAGTCCTTATCCCGAAAGCAATTCACCGTAATAGACAGCAGCTCCCCAAGGGCCGCCTCCAAAACCAGCAGCTCCTCTTGGGCCTGTTTGGAGAACACCACCTTTTTCTGATGAATCTCCTGGGCTGTACGGGTCAGATCCCGGGCATGGTCGCTGATGCGTTCAAAGTCGCTGATGGTATGCAGCAGCGTATTGACCAGGTGACTATCCGCCACATTCATGCTGCGGCTGGACAGCTGCACCAGATATGTACCAATCGCATCCTCATACCGGTCGGATTCCGCCTCCAGCCGTTCCACCTCCGCCGCTTTCTTTTCATCCCACTTGTGCATCAGACCGATCGCCAAATTCACGCCCTGGCGGCCCAGGTCGGCCATATCCGCAGTTGTGGAAAAGCTCCGGTCCACTGCCGCAGCCGGCGTCGCCAAAAGGCGGGAATCCAGCAGCTGAACCTGCTCCGGCTCTGCCGCAGAGTCGGGGATGGTCCAGACGGCCAGCTTCTCCAACCATTTGGACAGGGGGAGCATAAATGCCGTGGCTGCCAGGTTAAAGCCTGTGTGCACCAACGCAATCCGCACACGATCCACCGGTTCCTCCATCACGGAGAAGTGGAAAACCGCATCCAGGGTATAAAATAGAACCAAGAATACGACAGAACCGATCACATTAAAATAGAGATGTACCATGGCCGTCCGCCGGGCGCTCTTGTTGGCTCCTATGGAGGATAGCAACGCGGTGGTACAAGAGCCGATATTTTGCCCCATAATCATAGGCACTGCATTGCCGAAGGTAATGGCCCCAGTGCCGCTGAGGGCCTGGAGGACACCCACGCTGGCGCTGGAGCTCTGCATGACGGTGGTCAGCAGGGCGCCAGCCAGAACGCCCAAAATGGGATTGGACAGATGTGCAAAGAGCTGGAGGAACCAAGCCTCATGCTCCAGAGGCGCCATGGCGCTGGACATATTATCCATGCCGATCATCAGAAGGCCAAAGCCAATCAGGATCGTCCCGACGCCCTTTTTCCGCTCCGATTTGCAGAAGGTATACAAAACAATCCCAAGGAAAGCAAGAATGGGGCTGAAGTTTGCCGGCTTCAGCATCTCAATCAGCAACCCTGTACCTTGCACGCCGTCCAGGCTGAGAATCCACGCTGTGACGGTGGTACCCACATTGGAGCCTAAAATCACACCAATGGCCTGCTGCAGCGTCATGACGCCGCTGTTGACAAAGCCCACGACCATTACGGTTGTCGCGCCGGAGCTCTGGATCACTGCCGTAACCGCCATACCCAGCAAAAAACCCTTCAGGGGATTGCCGGTAAAGGCGCCCAGGATCTTCTGGAGCTTGCCACCGGCCTGCTTCTGCAGGGACTTGCTCATGGTATCCATGCCAAACAGGAACATTGCAAGGCCGCCCAGCAGACGAAATACATGGAATATATCCAACTTTCTCTCTCCTCCCTGCTTTACGCAGAATCAACATACGTCTCCACATTTTAACTATACAGGACAGATCGCCGGGTTTCATCAAATCTATGTAAAATTCTCGAAAAATAGCAGTAAAGGCGCAGGAGGAAGATCTGCCTATGCATTTTATGCCCTTTGTTCCTCCAGAATGGGCCGCAGCTTCTGGCGGTAAATGCGGAGCAGCAGGAGAGCCGTCACCGTGATGCTGGCCATCTCCGCAATGGGGAAGGACCACCACACCAACTCCAGCCGGCCGGACAGCGACAGCAGGTAAGCCACCGGCAACAGCACCAGCAGCTGCCGCGCTAGGGAGACAATGGTAGCATACAGGCCCGTTCCCAACGCCTGGAACACGGAGCTGAGGACGACGCAAAAGCCGGCAATCGGAAACGCCCAGCTGATAGTCTGAAGGGCCTTGCAGCCAATGGCCAAAAACTCTGCAGTAGGATCAAACATGGACAGCAGTACCTCCGGCATCAGCTGGAACACCGCAAAGCCACAAAGCATAAACAGAAACGCCGCCAGACAGCTGAAGAGCACCGCCTTCCGAATCCGGTCCGGCTTTCTGGCCCCGTAATTATAGGCCACAATGGACACCATGGCATTGTTCAGGCCGAAGATGGGCATGAAAATAAAACTCTGCAGCTTAAAGTAAGCGCCAAACACGGCCACCGCTGTGGAGGTAAAGCCAATCAGAATCTGATTCATGGTAAAATTCATTACCGATCCAATGGCTACCATGATAATAGATGGCACACCCACCGCCAGAATTGACTTCATCACGCTTCTGTGGAGACGCATCCCCTTGCGAGACAGCCGTACCTCCGGATTCTTCCGGAAGTGGCACACCATCGCCAGAAGGAAAGCCACAATCTGGCCGATGACGGTAGCCACCGCAGCACCGGCCACCCCCATGGCCGGAATGCCCAGCCCACCAAAGATGAACAGGGGGTCCAGCACAATGTTCAAAACAGCCCCCACGCCCTGGGTAATCATGGTGTACAGGGTCCGGCCTGTAGCCTGCAGCAAGCGTTCAAAGAGGATCTCTCCGAAAATTCCGAAGGAGAACAGCGTGCAGATTTGCAAATACTCCACGCCTCCAGTCAGAATCTCCGGAATGTCCGTCTGAACCCGGAAAAACACCCCTGCACCAAATGCGCCAAACAGCATGAACAGCAGACAGCAAATTCCGGAGAGCACCAGGCCATTGCCGGCAGTCAGGTTTCCTCGGTCATATTCCCGGCTCCCCAGACATTTGGAGAGAAGCGAGTTCATGCCCACGCCTACGCCGGTGGAAAATCCGATCATCAGGTTTTGAATTGGAAAGGCCATGGAGACGGCAGTCAGAGCATTTTCACTGACCCGGGAGACATACACACTGTCCACCACATTGTACAGCGCCTGGACCAGCATGGAAATCACCATGGGAAGGGCCATGTTCGCCAAGAGCCTGCCCACCGGCATGGTCCCCATTTTGTTTTCTGTGCGAAGTTTTGTTTCCATTGCAGTACCTCACAATCCAAAGTAAAATATGGAAGAAACGAAGCCCCGTGGCCTCGTGGTTCCCGAAGAAAGGCTACCCATTGGCCCCACATGCAGCGCAAAAGTACCCCTGCCTCAAAACATGTTTGGAGGCAGGGGCGTTTCCATGCCAAAGTGCGCGCACACCGCGCCGGACAGACCGCTCTAGCATCGGGCATTCTCTTTTGCAGCGTATAACACGATCAACACAACGCGGACGCAGACAGACATCGTGATACGCAAAATCATACGTCACGTGCTGCCAGGCACTGAGTTCAAAAAAGCCACACTTGTCCAGCAAACAAGTGTGGTCTTTTTCGTGGTGACCCGTACGGGACTCGAACCCATGTTACCGCCGTGAAAGGGCGGTGTCTTAACCACTTGACCAACGGGCCTGGTAGCGGCAATCTGATTCGAACAGATGACATACCGGGTATGAACCGGGTACTCTACCAGCTGAGTTATGCCGCCATGTGCCGCTCCAACAGTTTTCCGCCGGAACAGCCTCATTATTATAGGAAATTCCATGGTTCTTGTCAAGGGGAATTTCAAGCTTTTTTCAACTTTTTTTGTAAGATTTGCAGTGATGTGTGACGTCAGGCGGGGAGCTATGGAAATGGGCCTGTTGCAAAATTGAATTGCTCCCCGTTAAGTAGACAACGAAATTATGAGCAAAGAGTTCACAGCACTGCGGTGCTGTGGCAACTGCGGATTTTGCACACTGCCTCTATGGGATAGTGGTACTCCTCATGGCAATCCCGGATCGCTCTGTGCGAACGTTCCTACCTCACTTGTCCCTGCGATCCCTCCATTCCAACTCCTTCACTTTTTTAACCGGTCTCGGCCCATATTCGTCATGTGGCTCTCTCCGTTTTGTGTCTTAAAGTCTTCATGGCAATTATACATCTATGAATCCAGTTTCGTAAAGCGTGCCCTGCAGGAATTCCGTAGCGCTCACATATTTCCTGCTGTCTTCCTTCCCCTACTTGATACACTACCACTGCTTTCAGCTTTTGCTCCGGGCTATGCAGCATGCTCCCATGAGCTGGTCAACATCAAGCACCGTGGCCAATTTCCTTTCGAACCGCCTCCACAAAGCGGCTGACTCCCTCCGAGGGGTCCAAGGCATACAGCAGACCGTAGGGAGAGGAATACTCCCAATCTACCGGGATGCTGACAAGGGCCGGGTGTACGTCTTGCCAGCAATCCAGGATCAAAAGGACGTTCCCGGTTTCCGCACAGCGGTTAAAGACAGAAATATCATAAAACTGCGGCGTGTCCTCAATTTGAATCGCCGGGTGATCCCGTGTCAGGTCCGCGCGGATCCGATCATTTGTTCTGGAATCTCCCTGCTTGACCATCATCAAGGTCTCTCCGTATAAATCGGAAAGCGCAAGCTGTTTTTTCCCTGCCAGCCGGTGTTCCCGCGATACAGCGCACATCTTTTTGCAGCGGCACAGGGGCAGCATATGGCATTGATCCAACCAGAGCTTGGAGTCACAAATCGCCATTAAAAAGTCAAATTTCTCCCCAAGCCCCGCAATTTCCGCGAGGATTCCTGTGTGGTCGTCCTCAAATGGGACAAGATGCAGCTTATAATCGGGAAACTGCCGGTTCACCCGGTACCACAGGTCCATAAAGGGCTTGGCGGGGTTGAGCAGAGAGGTTCCCACGCGGAAGGTCCTGCCGTCGGTCTCCATTGCCTGCCGTGCGCTTTCCACGGAGCGTTTGGAATACTCAAACAGGAATTTGGCGTCTTTATAGATCACCTCTCCCGCTGGCGTCAGGCGAATCCCGCGCGATGTCCGTTGGATCAGCTTCAATTTCAGGTGGGCCTCTAGTAAATTCACCTGCTTCATCACAGCAGTGGGAGAAATAAACAACTGATCCGCCGCCTTGGTAAAGCTGCCGCAATCCACAGCGCGGACAAACGTAGACAGGTGAGGGTTGAACATCGCCTCGCACCTCCATATCCCAGTATCAACATTTAGTTGATATAAGCCTAACATATTGGAGATTCCCTGTCAAGGACCGATGGGGTATCATAATGCCAGAACAATGAAAAGGAGCTGTTTTCCATGGGGGCACTCATCGCGTATTTTTCCCGGAGGGGAGAGAACTATGTCAGCGGCAAACTCAAAGAACTGAGCGTGGGGAACACGGAGGTGGCGGCAGGTATGCTCCAGCAGTTGACGGGGGCGGACCTGTTTCAACTGGAGCCAGTCCACGAGTACCCGAAAAGCTATAACGCCTGTATCGACGAAGCCCAGGCGGACCAGCTGCGGGACGCCAGGCCGGAGCTAAAGCGATACCCAGAGAGCCTGGACGGATATGACACCATCTATCTTGGATATCCCAACTATTGGGGGACGATGCCCATGCCGGTATTCACCTTTCTGGAGCATTTCGACTTTTCCGGAAAAACCATTCTCCCCTTCTGCACCCACGAGGGCAGCGGCTTGGGGCGCAGCGAACGCGATATCAAACGGCTGTGTCCGGGAGCGTCCGTCAAACCAGGGCTTGCCCTCCATGGGGGAAGCGTGGGAAACGCCCTGCCAGCCCTCCAAGCATGGCTGGGAAACTAATAAACAGGAGGAAACGAACATGGAATTTACCACCTTAAGAAACGGAGTCAAGATGCCTCTGGAGGGTTTTGGCGTGTTTCAGGTGCCCGATGCGGCGGTGTGTGAGCAAGCAGTATGCGACGCTCTGGCCTGCGGCTATCGGTTGATTGACACCGCAGCTGCCTACTTCAACGAGGAGGCGGTAGGCGCGGCCATCGCCAAGAGCGGCATCCCCCGGGAAGAAGTGTTCATCACCACCAAGCTGTGGGTCCAGGACCAGGGCTATGAGAACGCCAAAAAGGCCTTTCAGACCTCCTTGGACAAACTGGGACTTGACTACCTGGATTTGTACCTCATCCACCAGCCCATGAACGATTACTACGGCTCCTGGCGGGCCATGGAGGAACTGTACGAGACGGGTAAAGTTCGGGCCATTGGCGTATGCAATTTCTATCCCGAGCGACTGGCCGACCTGTGCCTCAATGCCAAGATCGCCCCCATGGTGGACCAGGTGGAGCTGCACCCCTTCTTCGCCCAAAACGGTGCGCTGGAGACTATGAAGGAGTTCAGCGTAGCTCCGGAGGCGTGGGGTCCCATGGCAGAGGGAAAACATGGCATCTTCACCCACCCCGTCCTAACTGCAATCGGCCAAAAGTATGGCAAAACCGCCGCCCAGGTGGCCCTGCGGTGGAACACCCAGCGAGGCGTGATCGTCATCCCCAAGTCCACCCATCAGGAGCGGATGGTGGAGAACCTGAACATATGGGATTTCTCCCTCAGCGACGACGATATGTCCGCCATCGCGGCCCTAGACCTGGGGCACAGTGAGATCATCGACCACAGTCTTGCCGAGACGGCCAAATTCCTCAACGGTTGGAAGATCCACGAATAAACATACTGGAGCGGCCCCCTGAGGCCTCATCCACAAACAGAGAACACCATAAAAATATGAGGTTTTGCATCCGAACAAGGGCATTCACGAAATGCTTTGATGGCAACCGGCTGGCCTGCGGGGAAACGGAACTCCTGGCACGGGCCAGGCAAATCAGCGATTCGTAAGAAAACTTTAGGAGGAAATGACGATGGTAAAACAGACGGCAGGGCGGGACAGTCTGGGAGACTTTGCTCCCCAATTCGCCCAGCTCAACGACGATGTGCTTTTTGGCCGGGTTTGGAACCAGGAAGGTTTATCCCTCAAGCTGCGCTCTATCCTCACCGTTACCGCGCTGGTGAGCAAAGGGCTGATTGACAGTTCGTTCCAGTACCACCTGACCACAGCGAAGCAAAACGGCGTCACCAAATCGGAAATGGCGGCAATTTTAACCCATCTGGCTTTTTACGCCGGGTGGCCCAACGCCTGGGCGGCGTTCCGCATGGCAGTGGAGGTCTATCAGGACGGTGATGGCGCTGACGGTGGGCTGTTCGGCCTGGGTGCGCCCAATGAAGCGTTCGCGCAGTATTTCATTGGAAACTCCTATTTAAAGCCTCTCACCGACCCCAAGCAGACGGTATTTATGGCCAACGTCACCTTTGAGCCCGGATGCCGGAACAACTGGCACATCCACAAGGCGTCCAAGGGCGGTGGACAGATTTTGCTGTGTACCGACGGCCGGGGTTGGTATCAGGAGTGGGGCCAGGAGGCCAGAGAACTCCATCCCGGCGATGTGGTTACCATTCCGGCAGGCGTGAAGCATTGGCACGGCGCAGCCCAAGACAGCTGGTTCTCCCATGTGGCCGTGGAGGTCCCCGGCGAGGGAACCGGCAGCGAGTGGCTGGAGCCGGTGGCAGATAGAGACTACAGTAAATTGCCATAAGGGCTACCTGTGCCAATATAGCCAATGGCCAGGCATCGGCTCGATTGACATCAGCAGGGCGCGCAGTCCCAGAGTACTGCACGCCCTGCTGCTTCATTCCCCTTGGCAACATGCGTCTGAGATTTCAAAACAGATCGCAGATACCATGAAAACAGGAAATCCCCGGAGCGTATCCCAATCACAATACGCTCCGGGGTTCCGGACACCGTCCCCCATCCCCCTTGCTGGGGGATGGGCCGGTTTTTTGAAAGGGCTCTTAGAAATTCTGATCCATGACGGTCATCAATTTGGCCAGCTGTGCCCGGCTCAGGACGTCCTTGGGTTTTAGGGTGTCATCTCCAAAGCCTTCCAGGATTCCCTCTGCAGTCGCCCAAGCCAGGGCTTCTTCGGCATAGGGCGAGATACTGGCGGCATCCTGGTAGGCGGAGAGGTCCACACCCTGAGTGGGCTCCTGCTTCAAGTACTCGGTGACATACCGGTATAGGAAGGTGGCTGCCTGTTCCCGGGTGGTGAAGCCGTTGGGCTGGAAGGCCGTCTCGGTAACGCCTACTGCAATACCCACATCCTGGGCCCAGGCCACTGCGGCAGAATACCACCGATTGGCATGCACATCCGCAAAGGTGGACATTTCCTCAACCTGGGGAGATCCAGCCATGCGATACAGCGTAGTCACCAGCTGCGCCCGGGTCACATTGCCGTTGGGAGCGAACCTGCCGCCGCCCATGCCGTTCATGATGCCGTGGTCCACCACATAGTCCACGTACGTGTGGTACCACTGGTTGGTATCAACGTCAGTGAACGACTTGGAGGCACAGTGGGCGGGAATCACCTCACCGGCAGAAACCAACGCTCCACACACGGTGCAGTAAACGTCTCCGCTGTAGCCGTCTTCTGTGCAGGTGGCTGCCTTGGCGCCCCGCACTTCTTCTACATGATCCGCAACATGCACCGCCACCAGGGTATAATCGCCGGTGTTCAGCATGGCACGAATCAGGCCAGTGCCTGCTTGATGGGCAGTCAGGGTTCCATCCTCCGTCACAGAAACCACCTGGGGATCCAAGCTGGTGTAATAGACGGGGTTGTACTCCGGCAGCACATTCTCACCATAGGGCTCTACCAGCTCTGTCATCTGAGCGGTTCCATCTACGCAAAGGCCCACGCTGCTTTCCAGAGCCCGGATGCCTTCATAACGCCGGGCCAGGACAGTAATCATCCAGGAAATGGTGTCCTGGGTGGTGTCTGTGGCCGTGGCAGTGATGGTGGCAGTTCCGGGATGAAGCGCGGTGACGAAGGTGTGGTCATTGCAGCCTTCCTCGTTGGCGGTTGCAGATGCCGTGGTCTTGTCCAGGGCAATGGATTCGTGGTTGTCATAAGTAAAGGTGATGAGCTGGTCGGGGGAAGTGGCCGCCTCATCGTAGGGATAGATCGCATCGCGGCCCACGCCAACCTTATCTTCATAGCCCTGCGTAAAGATCATGTTAGCCCGGGGCGTAACCCACTTGTGATACCGTTGCATAGAGCCTGTGTTGTTGTAAATCTCCACGTCAAAGGAGGCGGTCATACCCTGGAATTCAGCAGTAACCGTCAGGGTGCCCTCCTTCTCATTGGTCCACAAATCAGAAACGCCGACCTTCCGGGCCAGGGTCTCATCGGAAATCGTCCAGTTGATCAAAGACGGACTCACCTTAAAGTCGTAGGGCTCTACATACACGCCAGGCAGGCAGATCTGGGATGCAAAGGGAACCTTCACAGTAAAAGCATCGTAATCCAGCCGGATGGAGGTAAACGCAATCACATCCTCTGTTCCCACAACGCAGGAGGCGCTGACACCGGAGGCGGTGGTGGCAGTGATTACCGATACGCCAGGGGCCACGGCGGTCACAAGGCCATCGCCATCCACAGTGGCGACACTCTCATCAGAGGACGTCCAGGTCAGATCCAGCACTTCCTCATTCATGGAATTGTAACCAAAGAGGCGCTGGGAATTGCCAATAAAGAGGAACAGGGTTTCACTGGAGAGCGACAAGGCATCGGGGGTAACGGCTTCAGGAATCTGGATCAGGTAGGCGCTGGAATTATAGCCCCAGTCGGTCACTTCCATGTAGACAGTCTGGCCAGCATAGTCCGTCACATCCACCTCCGCCAGAACATCGTCCCGGTCCTCCATTCCTTCCAGGCCATAATTCTCCCTAAAGATGGGCTCTGCATAGTAATTGGGGGATCCATCAGCGCGCGTGGGATAAACACGTGCATCCAGAAGGATGTGATCATCGGAAAGAGGCATACCCAGGAACATACGCCCCTCCTCATTGGTGCGGAGGCTGACGGCGCCGGTTTTCAGGGTGGGCGCGCCAGTGTCGATGTAAACCGGGAAGGTCACAGTGTCCCGGACATTGCTAGATTCGTGTTCCGTCACCGGTTCGGCCTGAATGGTATAGTAGTACTGGCCATCGGGCAGCGCATTGCCCTCGTCGTCCACGCCAAACCAGGGCTCTGCTGCATACTCCAGGAAATGGGTGGCGGGAACCATTGTCCCTTCACTAGCGTAGAAGGTGGTCTTCGGGACATTTCTGGTTTCGTCGGTCCAAAGAACCTCGCCGTCTTCATTGGTAACGCAATAGCGCACCACAGATGCATCCCTCAAAAGGCCAAGACTGGCGATTTCCACGCCATCCATTTTCTCGTCGTTGTTGGGAGAGATGATGAGGTGCTCACCCTGAATGGAAACGGACTCATTGGTGCTCAGATTCGCGCCCAGCTTCACAGAAAGGAAAGAAAACCACGTGCCAATTCCTGTGGGATAGTTGGAATAGGAAACCTCCTTGTCATTGAGCATGGTAGCGTAATCGAACATACCCGGCTGGGACCAGTCGCCATAGAAGGCGACAAACGGAATGCTGAGCACAGGGGCGGCGCCGGAATTTCTGGGGGTCAGGCGGACAAAGCCTTCCACGAAAATGCCGTTTTCAAACTGCCTATCCAGCGTTTCCTTCTGCTCCTGAGACAGCTTGAAGGTCACGGTGATCTCCTCCGCCGGAGCGCCGGACGGCAGCACCACGGAAGTCTGGCCGCCAGTGGTGTAATCCAACAACACATCCCGTCCGCTCATAAGTCTGTAGCCGTCCCGCTCCTCCACATCGGGAGCCATGGCAATCACATCAATGTCATAGGCACAGGAGGCATCCCCCCCAAGATTCTGTGCCCGGAAGGTAACGGTGTACTCACCTGTCTTTGCAACGTCATCGCCCAGATTTGCCACTGGCTTTGTATCGCCATAGGCGTCTGCATCGGTGAACAGGTACACATCACTTTTCATAGCGGCATTGAGGTCAATCCGGCCACTGCCCTGAAGGCGGGGAGAATAGGGGAGCTCTGTGGCAGGATCATATACAATTCCGGCGGTGGACATAAGGAGATTCTCCGTCGTCTGCGCAAGCTGACTGGGCTGAACTGCCGTCCAGGTCTCCGCAATCCACTGCTTCACCAGAACGCTGGCGCCAGCCACATAGGGGGAGGCCATGGACGTACCGCTCATAACAGCATAGCCACCCTGCTGGGTGAGCATGGGAACGGAGGAGTATACACTGCCGCCCGCAGCAGAGATCTCCGGCTTCAGCCGCAGATCCGGCGTCACGCCGATGCTGGTAAAGGAAGATATCTGCCCAGCAGTGGCGTTTTCTTCAACCAGATAGTCTGTCTTCAAGGAGATCCCTACGCCGGTACCTTCCAGCTCTGCCAGCTTTCTGCCAACGTTGTAGCTGACGAAACAGGCGGGAATCTGATAATATCCCGTAGACATTACCACGTTATAAGTATCGGGATGGTCTGCATCATTGTTATAGACAATCACGCCAATGGCGTTATTCCAGGATGCATACATCATTTTGTCGGCAAAGGTGATGTTGCTGCCATCAGCGGTCAGGCCGCCCCGCTGCACGACAGCAATCTTACCGGCCACGTCAATTCCACTGTAGTCGGCATACTCGCCATAGCCGGGAATCATCACGTAATCATAGGGTGGTTCAATGGGGCCCTCTACATAACCGGAATCCACGTTCAGCTTTACAAAATCCGGTAGGCCCAACCAAGTGCTTTGGCTGTCAGTAAACCGCACCTCCTCGTCACCCAGGAGGAAGTAGCGAATGTAAGCATTGTCGCTATCCACACTGGCTACAGACAGGTTGGAGGCATAGGTAGAGGGAGCGGAAACAATGCTGTTGTCAGGGTCTGCGGTGAGGGGTAAGTTTTCACCATAGGTATTGTATGCGCTGGAGGAGGTGTCGTTACCTGCCGCCACAATCACCATAATCCCAGCGTCATTCAGGCGCTCATACACCTGATTGATGGATTCATCCTCGTCTGCGGTATAACCACAGCGCGTGCCCAGACTCAGGTTCACAGCGTCTACGCCAAGAATGTAGGCATCTTCCAGAGCTGCCAGAATGGTTGCAGTGGTCGCACCGGCGCCGGTGTCATCGAAAACCTTCATGGCGATGAGCTGTGCGTCAGGGGCAACGCCGGAGAACAGAACCTCTCCCTCATCGTTTACATCGTAACCGGTGGCAATGCCCGCCACATGAGTGCCGTGCTCCAGGGCATTTGCTTCTGTCTTATTGGCAGGGGCCACATTGGTGTCACCCATGCCATAGTCAAAAGCGAAGGGGATCTTGCTGCTGACATAAAGGTCGGCGGCTCCCACGCCGGGAACCATAGCTTCCGCGTTCAGCTCTGCACCCTGAAGAATCCCTCGAATATAATCTTGGGTGAAGCTGGCCTGATCCGGCGAATTGGCAAATGCCGGGTGAGTGATGTCCAGTCCCGTATCTAGCACAGCAATGGTCATACCTGCGCCGGTATAATTGGAACCGGCTCCCGCCATGACCTGTTGCAAGCCGGCCTTAGCCTCCTGCTCTTCCGGGAGCTGATAGCTGGCAGCCACATACGCCTTTTCCACACCAGGCGTATTCCGGATGGCGTCAAGATTTTTGCGGGCCGTTTTAACCGCAAAACCATTCAGCAACACCGTGTAAGAACGAGTATATTCCATCCCGGTCACACCCTGGTTACGGTCCAGGCTTCTTTGAACTGCAGCCTGATCCAGCCGAAGGCCAGCCTGGGCATTGGCAACCGCCTGCTGCGCTGTGGCCTTGCCAGCGCCACCCAATACATAAGAGCAGGTTTCGGAAATAGGTGCCTCCTCCAGCTCTACAATGATTTCCACAATTTCGTCGGGATTTTGTGCAGAAGCAAGCTGGTCTTTCTCTGCAATCTCATGGAAAGGCAGAACCGGCTCCGTCTCTGTGACTGTCAATCCGTTGCCGGCAGCTTGAACCGGGACGTATCCCAGCCCCGTCAGCATCATGGACAGTACCATCAAGGCTGCGAGAATTCGTTTCTTCATAAGTAAACTTCCTTTCTGTATTTGTGGTCCCGCACCGCAAGTCGGGCTAACCAGATTCTACCATATCTATAGCAAAATTGCAACATCTATTTTTATAGTTATTGCACTTCAGCAGGGGAAACTAGCAGCAGCCGTCCGCTCCCCAACACATTTTATTGTAAAAATTCCCGCTTTTTTGCACGTTTTTTAGCAGTTTTGAAATCTTTAAGGTCTTCTACAATGGCCATCGTACTTTTCCATTGACAATCCGGCTCAATTGCGGTAGAATATTCCTGCAATATCTTTTGCATAGAAGAGGGGGGTGCTTCCAATCGAAATTCATTTTTCTGAACACATCAACCCGGAGCTTGAATGCATCGTAATGCTGGAACGGCGCTTCCATCCCAATCCTGAGGAATCTCACAGCATCGACGAGCTTCGAACGCATCTGGCCGAACGCTACAGTATCCCCACCTTTGAGCTAAATCCCATGCTGGAACCGTTGCTGGAGATTGAGAATTATGTCAATACCAATCTGCAGGTCAGCGAAGACCGGCTCCGCTTCTTCTTCGCCGTGCGAGCCGAGGGGCCGGTGTCTCTAGCTCTTTTCCTGTATCACATGCTCCGCTCCCGCGTCCGCTTCAGCGGTCTGGACGAAGCGGCCCGGCTGAAAGCGCTCACGCCTTTGCTCAGCAAGATTTCTGCCATTGACCCGGAGTCTCTGGCAGCCTACAGCTGTCATGACGACCTGTTTCGCTTCCTGCTGCGCACCGGCTGCACGGAGGAAATTAAGGGGCTCTGCATCGCCCTGTACTACTCCATCGATGAATATCTGGATGAGCTAGACGTCATTCTTCGAAAAGCCACCGCTCTGTTCCTGGAGCATTTGCCCGACATGTCCGCCGTGTGTCACCAAGTCATGCAGGAAGCACAGCAGAAGGCGGGGGACAACCCCTTCAAGCTGTTTGGCATTCTGGATTCTCCGGATACACCCGCCAGTGTGACCATGTGTCCCAGCATCATGGGCTTCCACCGGTTGCACTGGGACTTTAGCGCATCTGCAGTTTATGTGGGCATTTACTATCAAGCCATTGCCAATCTGGTGCAAAAATACTCCGACCCCTGCGCCAGCTTGTACAGCCGGTTAAAATCCATGAGCGACAAAAGCCGCCTCGAGATTTTTCGGATTCTCAAGGCCTCCGAATTTAACGGCTTGGATCTCTCCGAGAAGCTGGGCTTGGCTCCTACCACCATCTCCTATCACATGAACATGCTGGTGCGAGAGGGCTTTGTCTCCGTCAGCAAGCGTGGTACCGGAATCTACTACACCCTAAACACCGCTTCCCTCCGCCGCTTTGTTCAGGAGCTGGAGCATTTTCTGCTGTAAGGCCGGTAGCAGCGCCAAATGAGTCGGAAGCATTCCAGTCAAACCCGCACCAGCAATGGATGAAACAGCAAGGAAAGAGCCTGCCGCAGAATTTACATTTTGCAGCAGGCTCTTCAACATATGATTTAGATGGTGGCGCCCCGCCAAAGATTCCTGTTTTCCAATTATATACCACAGTGGCCCAAATGAGCAATCCCGCCGCAACGCCGGAGGACGGCAGCCGGCCCCAAGCCCGGGCCGGTAACTTCCATAACTTCTTTTGGACAGAACCGGAAAACTGTCCCTACATTCCCGGCCCGGGGCAAGGTATGATAACAAAAACGGATGACCCATAGAGGGGGAATTTCTTTGCGGAAACGAGATTTGACCCGGCTTCTGATTGAGAATACCGTGGACCGGGCACTGCGGGATATGGAGCGGGACGCCCACCGCTCCCTTCGGAATCTGGTAGACCTGGCGCTCACCTTTTCCAAGGGGACCTTTGAGCGTCACTTTCTGACCCTATGCCGGAGTATGCTGGAAAATGAGACCAGCCCTTATTATCAGCTCCTGGACCGGGCGCTGCGAACCTGTGACCGCCAGACCCTGAAGACCTTTGGAATCAATGTGGGCTATGAGGCCTGCAGCAAGGGGGCCCGGCGCATCCGGGAGATTGAGGCTGCCCAAGGCTTCAATGTCCCCTGGGCCCTCACCATACAGGCCGGGAGCCAGGGCCTGTCCCGGCTCTATTTGCAGCGACTGGTGACTGAGGGGACAGAGCTGGGGATTCGGGTTTTCCTTTTGCAGGATTTCCAGTTGGAGCAGGACGTACTGGAGCAGCTGCTCCGGGAGCACCCCACCTGTGCCTTTGTGGTATTCACCACTGGGGCCCGGGGCGCTGACTGGAACCTGGCCAACCTGGCCCGGTTTCCCAACCTCCTGCTCTCAGTGGATGCCCACGGGCCCCTGGTTCTGGAGCTGTGCCGCGCCCTGGAAGAGGAGCGGATGCCTTACGCCCTGCACCTGGACTACTCCGACGAAACCGCAGCCACCCTACCCGCCCAGCTGGAGGAACTTCAGCCCTTGGGTAGCCTGTTGGTTCTGCTATACGCCCAAGGTGCATCCCCAGAGACGCAGCAGGCCGTATTCCAGCAGGTGCAAAACGCCCGGACGGCTCACTCCTACCCGTTTGGCCTCATGGAGCTGACCCAGGATCTCTTAGCCATTGACCAGGTCGTTTCTGACGACCCCTGCTCCCTGACCTTCCTGGCAGACGGCCAAGCTGTGACGCCGGAGGGGCCTACTGCCGCAAACATCCGGAGCGAATCCCTGACTCAGGTCCTTCGGAAGACCCTGCCAAAGTGCCCCCGGACAATCGAAACATAAAAACAAGGGATATGGACTGCGGTACAGCAATCCATATCCCGTTTGTTTTAATCGACAATGTCCACCGTAATTCTCTCCCCATTGCGCTGGGCAACGGTTTTGACAATGGTCCGGATTTCCTTGGCGATTCTGCCTTGCCGGCCAATGACCTTCCCCATATCCTCAGAGGCAACCCGGAGCTCCAGCAGGGTTCCGTCCTCGCCTTCGGTTTGGGTGACGCTAACTGCGTCCGGATGATCGACCAGGTTTTTTGCCACGTACAGCAAAAGCTCTTTCATAGCCAACGCTCCTTCGGCCATCTTACAGCACACCGGCCTTCTTCAACAGGCCCCGGACTGTATCGGTGGGCTGGGCGCCGTTCTGAATCCAGGTCTTCGCCTTTTCGCTGTCCACCGTAATGGTAGCGGGCTCGGTCAGGGGATTGTAGGCGCCGATTTCCTCGATGCAGCGGCCATCCCGGGGAGACCGGGAGTCGGCAACCACAATGCGGTAGTACGGAGCCTTCTTTGCACCCATTCTTCTCAGTCTGATCTTCACCATGGGGTTTCACCTCCAAATATCATAGTAATATATATCGTAAAGCCCAAAGGGGCCGGTTACGAACGATCACAGGCCGGGGATGCCCCCGGGCATGCCCTTCATGCGGCCCATGCGCTTCATTTTTTTCCCTGCGCCGGGGCCGGAGAACTGGCGCACCAGCTTCCGCATAGTTTCAAATTGGCTCAGGAGGGAATTGACATCCTGGGGGCGGACTCCCGCACCCTGGGCAATCCGCTGCTTCCGGCTGGCGTTGATGATGGAGGGGTTGTCCCGCTCCTTGGGGGTCATGGAGAGAATGATGGCCTCGGTCCGGGTCATGGCCTTCTCATCCACCTTCAGATCCTTCATATTGGCCCCGCCTGGCAGCTGAGCCAAAATTTCCTGCATGGAGCCCATGGATTTCAGCTGGACCAGCTGGTCATAAAAATCGGCCAACGTGAACTTGTTGGACCGGAGCTTCTCCTCCAGCTCGGCAGCCTTTTTGGCGTCATAGGCCTTCTCTGCCTTCTCGATGAGGCTGAGCACATCGCCCATGCCCAGGATGCGGGAGGCCATCCGGTCCGGATGGAAGGCCTCAATGTTCTCCAGCTTCTCCCCGGTGCCCACAAACTTTATGGGCTTGCCGGTCACCGCCCGGACGGAAAGGGCAGCGCCACCTCTGGCGTCGCCGTCCAGCTTGGTGAGCATAACGCTGTCGATGTCCAGCCACTCGTTGAAGCTCTGGGCAGCGTTCACCGCGTCTTGGCCGGTCATGGCGTCCACCACCAGCATAATCTCCTGGGGATTCACTGCCGCCTTCACCGCCTTCAGCTCCTCCATCAATGTCTCATCGATGTGGAGCCGGCCGGCAGTATCCAGGAACACCATGTCATTGCCGTGGCGAATGGCATGCTGCACAGCAGCCTTGGCGATGTCCACCGGATTGGTCTGACCCATTTGGAACACCGGCAAACCCAGCTTCTCGCCGCAGACCTCCAGCTGCCGGATGGCGGCGGGGCGGTAGATGTCACAGGCCACCAGTAGGGGGTTCCGGCCCTGGCGCTTCATGAGTCCGGCCAGCTTCGAGCCGTTGGTGGTTTTGCCTGCGCCCTGGAGGCCCACCAGCATCACCACGGTGGGACCTTTGGGGTTGATGGTAATGTGTTGAGTTTCGCTGCCCATGAGGCGGGTGAGCTCCTCGTTGACGATTTTCACAATCATCTGGGCAGGCGTCAGAGACTCCAGCACGTCGGCGCCGATGCAGCGCTCCGTCACCGACTTGGTGAAGTCCTTCACCACCTTGTAGCTCACATCGGCCTCCAAAAGGGCCAGGCGGATCTCCCGCATGGCCTCCTTGACGTCGGACTCCTTCAGGCGTCCCTTGCCGCGGAGCTTTTTAAAGGTGGCGGATAATTTTTCAGTTAAGCCTTCAAACGCCATAGTTTACTCCTTCATGGTGGCGGCAGCCTCCAGAATTTCCCCAGCCAGACCGGCCGTGACTGGATCCTCACTCTGGGCCAAGGTCTCTGCCGCCTGACGAATGCGGGCCAGCGCCTTCCGGCAGGCCAAATCCCGGGCCACCGCGCCGACTCTTCCCTCCATGGTCCGCAGGGCGCTCTCCGCCCGGGCCAAGGTGTCGTACACCGCCTGGCGGCTGATCCCGGCCTCCCCGGCAATCTCCCCCAGGGAAAAATCCTGGTTGTAATACAGCTCAAAGCAGGTCCGCTGCTTTTCCGTCAGCAGCTCCCCGTAATAGTCAAACAGCAGGGATAACTCCAGTTCCTCCAGCTTCACAGGGCTCCCTCCTATCAAGGCTTTTCCCTTAACAGCTTCCCTAGTATAGCGGATTTTCTCTGGCTTGTCAAGAAAAAAATCCCCCAATTCCATAGCAATCCGCGTCTTTTTCACGCCCTGATCACAAGGAATGTCTTTTTATTGCACAATCGATCCACAGCATGGCCGAATCCGCCATTAAAACCGACGGAATACCTCGCTCCTGCATGGGCGCAGGAGCGTCCCGCGTCAGTGCCTTTGGAAGGCCCAGTATAGGTGATGGGCTATTTCCCCAATTTAGTTGAACCAGGTTGACACAGCGCAGAATTTAATATATAATATGCTTATACATTAGCAGGTTTCCCCGTATGATAGGAAAAGCTGTAAATTCTGAAACATGACCGAAGGAGGGATTTTCATGAAAAAACGCAATTGGTCGTTCTTCTGCGCACTGGTAGGCCTGGCCTTGCTTTTGACAGCCTGCGCTGCCCCGGTACAGGGCGAGGGCCGACTCTTGGAATTCCCCAAAACCTCCTGGGAGATGACTCCGGAGGAAGTCATGGCGGCCTATGGCGTCTCCCAGGACGCCGTCACGACCAGCGACTCTGGGGAGCAGCCTGCCTTTGCCATTGAGCAGCTGGAATGCTTCGGCGAGACCACCAGCCACGCTGTATTCTCCTTCCAGGAGGACGACGCCGGCGTCCTGCGTCTGGTGAATGTGCTCCTGGTGTATCCTGACGAGGCCGATATGGCCCAGGTCAAAGCCCAATTGACCAGCACCTACGGCAGCAGCGTGCAGCAGTTCACGTCTCTGCGCACCGGGGCGGGCGGCGTTGGATACGAGGAGGAAACCCTGGCGGAAACCCAGCACTTCGCTTTCTGGCACAGCGCCACACCAGTCACCCAATACCTGAGCGGGGAGGATCTGGAGGCGTTCCAAAAGGCGGCGGAGCAAACCGACGCCCAGATGCAGGCAAACGGCGCCTGGAAGGACTACGCCCAGCAGATGCCTCTGGTCCGCATCACCTGGGAGGATGACGCGCAGCTCCCGGGCACGGTGACAGGGTCCGTCTCCTATCCCAAAAACCGGGTGGAGTTCAATGCGTCCAATCTGCATTTTCTTCCTCAAATCACCCAGGGCGCCTGAGCTTCTGTTCTAAAAATCAAAAAGGCTTGGGGGAAACGCGGCGAGTCACTCTCGTCTGCGTTTCCTCCAAGCCGTTTTTTACTCTGCACTGCGCCTTTTTGCCTTGGGTTGGGCAGGCTCCCGCCACCGGCCCAGCCGGTCAAAGCGGCGGGTGAGCAGCACCTCTGTGGGAACCATGGAGGCAAACACCAAAAGATCCTCCACGATGATGCAAATCAGAGCCGCCTGGCACAGGGTCTCTACCCCCCGGTTCCGCAAGCATATGCACACAATGGCGAACACCGCCGTCAACGTCAGCCCCAGGCAAAGCCAAATCTGGCCCGCCACATTCTGGGCAAACTGCCAGGCCTCCCGGCTGGCCCGGGCCCGGCGGGACCGGTAACCCAACGCCCACGTGGGACCCTTGGGCGGATACCGCCAGCAAATTAGCCCCAGAATCAGGGTGAGAACCGGCGTAAGCAGGATCAGAAAACTGAGTATTCTCCAAACTGTCATGGGGCTCCCCCTTTTACTTTTCTTCCAAAAATTTGTTTAGCTCGTCCATAAAGCTGTGCACGTCTTTAAATTGCCGGTAGACAGAGGCAAACCGCACGTAAGAAACCTCGTCCAGCCGCCTCAGGCGCTCCATCACCAGTTCGCCGATGGTCTCGGACCGGACCTCCCGCTCCAAAGAGTTCTGCAAAATTTGCTCAATCTCCGAAACCGCCTGCTCCAGGGAGGCCAGAGGCACCGGCCGCTTCTCGCAGGCCCGGACCATGCCATTGAGCACCTTGTTCCGGTCAAAGGACTGGCGGCTGCCATCCTTTTTGACGACAATGATGGGCAGACTCTCCACCGTTTCATATGTGGTAAACCGCTTCTGGCAGGACAGGCACTCCCGCCGCCGCCGGATGCTGAGGCCATCGTCAGAGTGGCGGGAATCCACCACCTTACTTTCCTGGTCGCCGCAGTAAGGACATTTCATGGAATTGGCTCCTCTCCGTATGCTTTTGTACATTATAGCAAAGGATTTTCCCCATGTCCAGTATTTTCCGCATATCAGGCGCAAACCATATCGAAAACCATATGCTCCATAGCCTTCGGCTGGATCAAGCCATCTGCCAAGCAATTGAGAATCGAGGTGATTTTGGGGCCAAAGGGCGTCAGACCTCGAATGGCCTTTTGATCCAGGAGCGTATCCCCTTGGAATAATAGCGTCTTCGCCCCATAAATTTCCAGGCTGTTGCAGCCGAAAATTACCTCATCGATGAGGAGATAATACTGCAGCAGGAACCGCCGTCCCGTTTCATCGTGATACGGCCGCTCATACATCAAAATGCTTCTGGTCATGTCCTCGCCCCCCGTCTCTATTGAATCACATTTGATTCTAAAAAGACAGAAAAAAATAACGCAGAAAGCGACAAAACCGAAAGGAAATCGGGAACTTTTTCTGAAAATTTCCAGGCATTTTCCCAGGTTTTCGAAGAAAACAGCAGAGCTTGCCGCTTCCCGTCGAACGATTTTTACGGCTCGAACAGGGGAAGCTCCAAGGGTGCGGCAGAGCCAATCAGAAGGGCGCCGCCCCACAGCCCCGCCAGCATGATGCAGATCCCCACTTGCCGCTCCGTCCAGGGCCGTTTCTGCAAACGGCATAGCAAAAGAAAGCCCAAGGCCACCACCAGGCCATACAGCCCAATGTCAAAAGCAGTGGACTCCACCCCAAAGCCATACCGGGCCGTGTACCAGCTTCCCAGCAGAACCGGCGGCATAGCCAGCAGACTCCCGCAGGCCGCCCCCCAGAAGGAAACCGGAGACGGCGCCCAGTGGGACAGCACCCCGCAGACTACCAGAAACGGCCAGTAGAGCAGCTTTAGGTGCTCCCAAACACTCTCGTTGACCGGCGCAAATAAACCAAACAGGGGAATGGGCCGCCAGGCATAGAGAAAATGCAAGCCCGTTCCCAGCAGAACCGTGGCCAGAAAGCCCACATAGCAAAGCCGCTTCATCCAATCCCTCCCTGCAAAGAGCCTATTCGCCGGGCCCCGGAATCATACCGGAGCCCGGGACAGGATATACTGCATTACCGGCATCCGGCGTTATGTGCCGCTTTCCTCAGCGCAAACAATGGTACCGGGCTGGCCCGTAAAGGAGGACAAAACCTCAATGGCCAGGCCAAACCGCTGCGCCAACTCGACGGACCGGTCATGAAGCACCTGCGCACCGCCGGCTATGAGCCTGCGCATTTTTTCATAAGAGATCCAGTCAAATTTCATGGCGTCGGGGTACAGCCTGGGGTCTTTGTCGTAAACGCCGTCCACGTCGGTGTAGATTTGGCACAGGTCCGCGTGGAGAAACACCGCCAGGGCCACCGCCGTGGTGTCGGAGCCACCCCGGCCCAGAGTTGTAATGTCTCCGGCCTGGTTCACGCCCTGGAATCCAGCCACCAGGACAATTTTGTCCCGGTCCAGCTCCTGGAGAATCCGGTCATTGCCCAGCCCCAGAATTCGGGCATTTCCGTGGGTGCCGTCGGTGTGGATGCCGGCCTGCCAGCCGGTGAGAGAAACCACCGGATATCCCATGGCCTGGATGGCCATAGCCAGGAGGCCCGCCGAGACTTGCTCCCCGGTGGAGAGGTACGCATCCATTTCCCGAGCGGTGACCCGTGGATGAATGGATATGGCTTGAGCAATCATATCGTCTGTAGTCTGACCCTGGGCGGAGACCACAGCCACCACCCGGCTGCCCCGCTTGGCCGCCTGGGTGATGATGCGGGCCGCAGCGAAAATACGCTCCCGCCCCTCCAGGGAGGTCCCTCCGAATTTTTGCACAATCAGCATGGTATCACCTCCATAAGACAGCCGCTGCTGTCTCATGGCATCTTATGCTCCTGCGGGCTGTCGTGACCGCCGCCAGGGAAAAATCTGACAAAAAACGCCGCATACAGATGCAGCCCCCGGCCGGGAGCCGGGGGCTGCAAGAAATCTCAGATATGCACTCCAAAGGCAATCAACCTGCCAGAATCTCTGCCCGTACCACCCCATCCATGGCGTTGAGGTGCCGCAGCAGCTCCTCCAGGGAGGTCTGTAAATGGTTGGTTTCGGCGGAGATGGTCACGGCGGCACAGCCATTGGTGGGAATGGTCTGGTTGATGGTAAGTATATTTGCGCCCCATTGGGCAAAAATGGTTAGCAGGGAGGACAAATTGCCAGTCTCATCGTGGAGGGTCAGCTGAAATGTGATGATCCGGCCTGCCATCAGGTTCTGAAACGGAAGAATGGAGTCCCGATACTTGTAGAAGGCGCTGCGACTGATGCCCGACTGACGGGTGGCATCGTTGACGGTGGAGGCTTCGCCCGTATCCAGCAAGCGCTTGGCTTCCGCGACCTTCAAAAAAACTTCCGGCAGAGCAGAGGATTCAATGATGTAGTATTTTGGATTATTTGCCATAAGGCAACCTCCTGTAGTCGCTTTCACTAGTTTTCTGGGGTTTGTCCCAGGTTCATTGTAGCATATTTCTCAGAAAATGCAAGGAATTTCTGCATAATAGCATAGATTGTGCGTCAGGAGGAGCCATGCGAAGTACAGGAAATCGATACCGGCTTTTGATCACAGGGGGAATCCTAGCAGCAGCCCTGTTATCCATGCGCTATTTGCTGCCTTTGGCCCTTCCATTTTTGGTCGGCCTGGCCGTAGCCTGGATTGCAGAGCCCCTGGCCAGGTTCCTTTCCCGGCGGGCCAAATTCCCCCGGACTCTGGCCACCGGGGCCGCCATTGGGGGGGTGTACCTGCTCCTGCTGGGCCTTGTGTATCTATTAGGACGGCTGGCGCTGCAGGAGATGGACCATTTGGCCTCCGGGCTGCCCGGAATGGTGGAAGGCCTGGACCAGGCTGCCGGCCGGGTCCAGGGTTGGCTGTACCACCTGGCCCAAGACGCGCCGGAGCGGCTGCAGCCGGGGCTGGAGGAAAGCATTACCCAGCTGTTCTCCAACGGCTCCGCCCTGGCGGAGGGCGCTGTGTCCCGGGTGCTGGGGGCCGCCTCTCAGATCATTGTGACGTTGCCGGATACGTTTGTATTTTTGGGCACGGCGGTTGTATCCAGCTTTATGATTTCGGCGCAGCTGCCACGGCTGCGGCCCTTTCTCCTGGGGAAGCTGCCGCCAGCCTGGTCCCAGCGGATCCTGCCGGTGCTGCAGAACCTGCGGGTCAACCTGGGTGGATGGTTTCGGGCACAGTGCAAGCTCATGGGCCTCACGTTCCTGCTGCTGACCATAGGATTTCTCATCCTACGGGTGGAGTTTCCTCTGCTTTTGGGGGCACTCATCGCCCTGGTGGACGCTCTGCCTATGTTGGGCACCGGTACAATTCTTGTACCTTGGGGACTCCTGGTGCTGTTGCAGGGACAAACGGCCCTGGGTCTGGGGCTGATTGCCCTCTATGGCGTTACCGCTCTGACCCGCTCCATTCTGGAGCCCCGCATGGTGGGGCATCAGCTGGGGCTCAACCCGCTGCTGACCCTGGTCGCTCTGTACATGGGATATCGGCTCTGGGGCATTCTGGGTATGATTCTGGCCCCGGTTCTCACCATCACCGTCCTGGAAATCTGGTCCATGGCACAGCCGGAAAGAGGCAATTGAATTCTCTGAGAAAAGCCGGTATAATGAAGAAAAACTTTTGGGAGAATGCCATGGAATTGGAGCACATTGCCGTGCGGTCCGGCCGCCTGTCCAGTTTTCTCAAGGGAGAGCTGAACATGTCCACCGGCCTCATGAACCGGCTGAAATGGACGGGCGCCCTCCTGGTCAATGGACAACCTGCCCGGACCAACACGCAAGTCACGCCGGGGGACCGGATCACTGCATTGCTGGACGACCCGGAACCCGAATACCCGGCGGAGGACATGCCCCTGGAGATCCGGTACGAAGACCGGGATCTTTTGGTGGTGGACAAGCCGCCAGGGATGCTGATCCACCCCTCCCGCCACCGGATGACGGGAACCCTGGCCAACGGAGTCCTGGGGTACTACCGCAGAACCGGCCAAGCCTGCGCCTTCCATCCAGCCACCCGGCTGGACCGGGATACCTTTGGTCTGGTGCTCCTGGCTAAAAATGCCCACATCCACCGGCTTCTCAACGACATCCACACCCGGGGGCAGCTTCACAAAATCTATCATGGCCTGGTATACGGCGCGCCACCGGAGCCGGAGGGCACCATAGATATGCCCATCGGGCGCTGTCCCAAGCCCAGTCTCCTCCGGCGCATCGACCCCCTGTGCCAACCGGCCAGAACCCGATACCGTCTGCTGGAGCAAGGCCCGGCCTGGAGCCTGCTGGAGCTGGAGCCCCTCACCGGCCGGACCCATCAGCTGCGGGTCCACTGCGCCTTCCTGGGCTGCCCCATGCTGGGAGACCCCCAGTACGGAACCACGGCCAGTCAAGCCCTCTCCACCCGCCTGGGCCTTTCCTATCAGCAGCTCTGCGCCCGGGAGCTTCACTTCCCCCACCCCATGACCGGAGTGGAGGTATCCATCCAATCGGGCCTGGGGGTGAAGCTGGCAGACGTCCCGCCAAATTTGAATGCAGCCTACGAAAAAGCGGTATGCTCCCTCCTTTGAGGCGGCATACCGCAACTTAGTTCATGTACGGAGTTGTTTTTCCAACAGATGCAACGTACAGTACGTCCCTTCCCGAGCCACCACGCCCAGGTCTTGATAGCCCCGCAGAAGGAAAAACGTCAGGTCTCCGTTGGGGAAGACACCGGTCTCGTCAGAAATCACCAGAGCGCTTTCATACCGCTCCCCCAGATATGCCTCCAGAGCATTTAAAGGCGTAGTCTTATAGTCGAACGCCTCATCAGACAGGTATACGCAGGTGAGGAACGCCTTCCTGGCATCGCGAGGGATTGCATAGGGCACTTGCATAGAAGGGACGTATTCTGCTCCGCCAAGCAACCGTTTTTCCTGCATATGCAGAAAACCAAAGACAGAAAGTCCCATGCCCTCCAAAAACGCCGCCTTCTGCCTCCATCCCCGGCAGCCATTGCACCCCGTGCAGCTTCCCGCTAAGTCCAGGTTTTCTGCGGTAATGGGGAGCACAGTACCGGCAACCGGCGTTCTGCCCAGTGCCGGGTGATAGGGGACCTGCCTGGGGAGTTCCCCCTGACAAAGCCGCTCCAGAAACTCCCGGCGCAAGGGGGCGAAATACCGCTGCCGGTGGTTGACCACCGACAGGGTCGGGTAAAACATACGGAGCCTCCCGGCAAGGTCAGGCTGCCTGGAGATATCATAGGTGTGGATCTCCAACCGGCTGCTGTACGCCTGTAAAAGCGCCAACATTTCCATATTTAAGGGGCACATCGCAGCCCAGTAGTAGAAATCCAACCTCATGGCAGCGTCTCTCTTCCCGTCTACAGCATCTCCCACCCACAGGATTGGCAGCGAACCTTGCCCCCTTTGGGGAGCATTTTTCCGCACTTGGGGCAGCGCCAGAACTTATCCCGGACCATGGCCACCATCAGCGCCAGGGCCAGGGCCGCGCCCAGGAGCCCCATGCGCAGAATCTGGTTGTCCAGGGGGAGGGCAATGATTGCCAGCGCCAGGCACCCCACATAGAGCAGCCGGGTCATCCAGCGGCAGGTTTTTAAATCCATATGGGTTCCTCCCTATTTAATAAATTTTTCCACAGCCTGGCACAGATCCTCAATGGCGTCCATATCCCCAGCCGCCACAGCATCCACCATACAGTGGCGCATATGGTCCTGCAAAATCACCTTCCCCGCATTGTCCAGGGCAGAGCGGACCGCTGCCAGCTGTACCAGAACCTCGGAGCAGTCATATCCCTCCTCCACCATCCGCTTTACCTTTTCCAGGTGGCCGATGGCACGGGCCAAGCGGTTGATCACCGCCTTCTGATTGGCGTGAACATGACCGTGGCTGTGGGCAATGCCGTGAGCATGGAGATAAGCGTGGTCATGAAGCGTCTCTTCCCCGGGAGATCCGGTGTGATCATGTGTCATAGGGCGTTCCTCTTTCCAGAATCCTTGCTGTTTTTCATCATTATAGCAGCATCCCCAGGCCAGTGCAAGGGAGGGAGGGGGATATTTTTTCCCCAATGCGGAATCCTTTGACATAGGAGAAGCTGTGCGGTATAATAAGGTCAAAATGAAGATTGGCGGCAAACGCCAATGGAGAGGAGTCCCTTTATGCACCTGGATCACGATCATGTAGGCTCTCCTGTAGAGCACTCTCATTCTTATCATACCCATCCTCACGACCACGACCATGACCACCATGAGCACGACCACGGTGACGCGCCTCATACCCATGAGGGGCAGGAGCACTGTGCCGGGGCGGACTGCAGCGCCTGCGGCGGCTGCCAGCACACGCCCATGGAAGAGCTGATGGCCCTCATGAAATACATGGTGGGGCACAACGCCGCCCACGCCCAGGAGCTGGCAGGTCTGGCCAAGCAGCTGGAGGAAGCCGGGGCACACAGCTCCTATGAGCAGGTGATGCAGGCTGTGTCAGACTTCGAGAAGGGGAATCTGCGCCTGTCCACGGTGCTGACTGCCCTGGAGCATGAAAGGAAGGGTTAACCATGTGTCTTTCCACGGTATACAAAAATAAAATGTCCCCGGAGGACATTGTGATGAAAAATGTGATGCGGGTAGAGTGCAAGGACGGCTGCGTCATCCTCACCGATCTGATGGAACGGCAGGTTGCCATTGAGGGCCAGCTGCAGGAGGCCAATCTGGTTGATGGCTTTGTCATTGTCCGGGAAAATGTGCCCGTCTAAATGTCACTGCGGTGTGACCCGGTCTTCCGGGTCACACCTTTTTCGATAGGAGAAATGATTGTGAAAACAAAGCGGTGCAAAATTGGGGTTCTGCTTTTGCTTCTTCTGCTGCCGGGATGCAGCCGGCAGCCGGTAGAGGCCCAGGTATACGCCATGGATACCCTCATGACCATCAAGTTGTGGGGCAGCCATGGGGAAACTGCAGTCCAGGACCTGTCCCGGCTCTTCCAGGAGCAGGAGGCGCAGCTGTCTGTCACCCGGCCGGGCTCCCTGGTTGACCGCTTAAACGGGGGGCAGACGGTGGAACTGCCGGAGCAGATCCAGGACCTGTTCCGGGAAACCTTGGCTCTAAGCAACCGGACCGGCGGCGCTCTGGACCCCTGTCTATACCCTGTAACCAAGCTCTGGGGGTTTACCACAGGGCATTACCGGGTACCGGAGCAAGCGGAAATCCAAGAGGCCCTGGCACACACTGGTTCCAAACAGCTAATCCTGAAGAACTCCTGCGCCCATCTGGCAGCCGGGGCGCAAATGGATCTTGGAGCCGTGGGAAAGGGCTGGGCCGGACGCCTGGCGGCGGAATACCTGGAAAAGGGGGAAGGTGTCACCGGCGGCCTGCTGTCTCTGGGAGGAAATGTGCAGACCTACGGAGAAAAGCCGGGCGGAGCTCCCTGGCAGATTGGCATCCAGGACCCGGCCGGAGCCGGAACTCTGGGAACCCTGTCTCTGCAAGGAACCTGGGCTGTGGTCACCTCTGGGGGATACCAGCGGTACTTTGAAGCTGGCGGCGTGCGCTACTGCCACATCCTGGACCCGGAAACCGGTGCGCCTGCCCGTGCAGGGCTCGCCTCTGTCACGGTCGTAGCGGAAGACGGCCTCCTGGCTGACGGTCTGTCCACAGCCTTGTACATCATGGGCCTGGAGAAGGCGTCTGACTTCTGGCGGGAGGGCCGGGATTTTGAGGCTGTCTTCTGCACCGAAGCCGGAACCGTCTACGTCACGGCAGGACTGGCAGACCGCTTCTCCGGCTGCGCCTTTGAGGAGATTGGGCCATGATCAAAACCAGAGTTTGGATTTGCCTGTTGGGCGGGCTGCTCCTGGCGAGCCTGGCGCTCCTCCTCTGGCCCCAGGAAAGGGCCCAGTCGGCAGAAATTTGGTCCGACGGCGTTTTGGTGCGCCGGGTTTCCCTGGCACAGGACCAGAGCTTTACCGTGGACAGCCCATACGGAAGCAACACCGTTACCATCCAGAATGGAGCCATCGCCGTAACCCAGTCAGACTGTCCCGGCGGCGACTGCATCCAGACCGGCTGGCGGCAGGGCGGGCAGCCCATCGTCTGCCTGCCTCACCGGCTGGTGGTCCAGTTCTCCGGCGGAGGCGGTCCAGACGCCGTGACCGGTTGAGGTGGAGGAACACAGGAGCGATCGCCCTGTTTTCTTTGACATTTTATGGGGACGGTGGTAATATAGATCCGATTCTACCGGCCCTTGTGGAGGATCGGTACATTTTACAACAGAAAGGGCGGCTGATTATGAGCTACATTCCCATGGGCCTTCTGGCCCTGCTGATCGTGGCCGCTGATCAGATCAGCAAGTATTTCGTGGTGGAGCGCATCGCCTATGGCAGCGCCGTCCCCCTGCTGGAGGGGGTTGTACATCTCACCTATGTACGAAATTACGGCGCAGCGTTTTCCTTCCTTCAAGGTCAGCGGTGGTTATTTATTGCAGTTTTCGTAGCGTTTACAGCCCTGCTGATTTGGGGCCTGCACAAAAAATTCCTGCCTTTTGCCCGGTTCGAGCTGTGGTGCCTGGCAGCCATTCTGGGCGGCGGTCTGGGCAACATTCTGGACCGGGTTTTCCGAGGCTATGTGGTGGACATGATTGCCACAGATTTTATCTCGTTTCCAGTCTTCAATGTGGCCGATTGCTTCATTACCTGTGGAGCCATTGGGCTGCTGATCCATCTGGCGCTTTTCAATCGGAGCTTTTGGCGGGAGGAAAAGAAAACGGAGAACCATCATGACGCTGATCTGTGAGACCGAGGGCCTGCGGCTGGACCTCTTCCTATCCCAGGCCGTACCTGGGCTCAGCCGCAGTGCTGCACAAAATCTCCTGGCCTCCGGCTGCGTCACCTGCAACGGGGAAGCCGTGAAGAAAAATTACCGCACCAGGTTAGGAGACGTAATTCAGGTGGAGCTTCCAGAGCCGGAGCCCTTGGATGTAGCCCCCACCAAAATGGATTTGGAAATTGCCTATGAAGACGAGGATCTCCTGGTGATCAACAAGCCCAAGGGTCTGGTCGTCCATCCGGCAGCTGGGCATTGGGACGACACCTTGGTCAACGGCCTGCTCTACGCCAGAGGGGAGAGCCTGTCCGGCATCAATGGAGTCCTGCGCCCCGGCATCGTCCACCGCATCGATAAGGACACCTCCGGCCTGCTTGTGGTGGCAAAAAACGATCTGGCCCACACCGTCCTGGCCAGTCAGCTAAAAGATCACACCCTGGCCCGGACCTACGAGGCCGTGGTTTGCGGCAACCTGAAGGAGGACCGGGGCACCGTAGACGCCCCCATTGGGCGACATCCCTCCGACCGGAAGCGCATGACCGTCACTGACCGGGGTAAAGAGGCCGTGACCCACTGGGAGACCGTCACCCGGTACCGGGGCTATACCCACATCCGCTGCCACCTGGAAACCGGCCGCACACATCAAATCCGGGTACACATGGCCTACATTGGGCATCCCATACTGGGCGACACCGTTTACGGGCGGAAGAAGCCGGAGCTGGGGCAGGAATCCCAATGTTTACACGCCTCCACCCTTTGCTTCCGACATCCCAGGACCGGCCTGCCTGTGATCGTCTCCACGCCCCTTCCCCCATATTTTCAGGAGGTTCTGGAAAAGCTGGAGAGAATGGGCCGCTGAAATTCATGTCTACCGCCCCCTTGTCCTGCATACACTGGAAACAAACCAGACAGGAGGCATGGCACATGGCACAAGGGGAGGACCGGGGGCTGCAGCAGCCCCACAAGCTGAGCTTGGACGAACGAAAAAAGCTGACCGTGTCCGGCGTTGGGGAAGTGGTAAGCTTTGAGGAGAACGCCGTTGTACTCCGCACCAGCCGGGGGACTCTGTTGGTGCGGGGCCAGGACCTGCACCTGAAAACCTTATCCCTGGACGGCGGCCAGGTGGCCGTAGACGGAACGGTGACGGCTCTCATCTACGAGGAGCCCCGGCGGGAAGGCGGATTTTTTTCCCGCCTCTTTGGCTGATGGCCCCGGCTGTGGCAGAGCAGGCCCATTGGTTTCTCTGGGCCATGGGACTGGGGGCCGGGTTGGCCTTGGTCTACGACTGCTTGCGGGAGCTGCGGCGGCTGCTTCCCCAGGCCACCATCCCGGCAGACCTGGCATTTCTGGCGCTCGCCGTCTTCGTCCTGGCGTACTTGGGGCTGGCCTTGTGCCATGGCCGCCTGCAGCTCTTTCAGCTGCTGGGGCTGGCTGCTGGGGCTGGCGCATATGGAGCGGCTCTTTCTGCATGGTTCCGGCGGGTCTTCCGCTGCTTCTGGCAGACCGTAGGCCGGATCTTCCGGCTGCTTGCATGGCCAGTCCGAACTCTGTGGAAAAAAATCAAAAAATTCTTAAAATTTCTCTTTTCAATTGGGCGCAAATGGGTTACAATATTCGGTAATAGACGCCGTAAAAAAGCGCACGGCGCCCACTCTGGAGGGAAACAACATGAGATTACCCGTGAAATTCCGCAGATCCTCTTTGCTGACGAAGGTGGTGGTTCTGCTGGTGGTGGTGTCCGCTACTGTTATCCTGGTGTCTCAGCGGAGTCAGATTCGGAGCAACCAGGCCCAGTGCCAGGAGTTAGCCGGTCAGGCCGCCGAGCTGCAGCAGGAAAACCAAAATCTCCAGACCGGCATCGACGGTCTGGATTCCGACGACAGCGTGAAGAAAATCGCCCGGGATAAGCTGGGCCTGGTGGGAAATGGGGAAATTATCTTTTCCGACGTGGGGGAGTAACCGGCAAGCTGCCGGACCCGTAGGAAGCAGCGTCTGTATTTTCTGAGGAGGACGAATTTCACAGTATGGATTTGACAGTTGGAGCCATTATCGAAGGTAAGGTCAAAAGCATCACCAACTTCGGCGCGTTCATCGCCTTGCCGGAGAACCGGACGGGCATGGTACATATTTCAGAGGTGGCCAATGCCTATGTCAACGACATCCGCCAGTACCTGACGGAGGGGCAGGATGTGAAGGTCATGGTCATTGCCCTGGACCCGGCAGGGAAAATCAATCTGTCCATGAAGCGCCTGGAGCCCAAGCCCGCTGCCCCAAACCGGCAAAGAGGCGGCAACGACCGCCCCAAAGCCCCCCGGCAGGGCGGCCCCCGCTCCAACGCACCTACGCCCACCCAAGCCACCGTCGCCAAATCCTCAGACCAAATTTTTGAGGAGCGGCTGAAGCAGTTTATGTCTGAATCTGACAGCAAGATTTCCTCCTTGCGGCAGTACACAGACCACCGCACCAAGAGCCGCCGGCGGTAATCACCCAATTCTGATGCACCCAGGCTCGCCTGAAGTGAAATCAAACCGTCACAAGCTGAAATGATGTGGGGCTGTCCCAAAACTTTGTTTTGAGACAGCCTTGCTTTTAAGGAGGCAGCCAGTATGGCGTCGGTTTTAATCACCGGCGGCTCCCGGGGAATCGGCGCAGCGGCAGTCCGCGCCTTTGCCGCCCGGGGCGACCAGGTGACATTTTTATACGAAAAGAACCACGAAGCCGCCCAAGCTGTGGCAAAGGAAACCGGCGCAACTGCCATTTGCGCCGACATCTCCGACCATGCCGCCGTGGCGGCAGCCTTTGCCGGGCTGCGGGAGCTGGATGTTCTCGTCAACAACGCTGGAATCTGCCACTATGGCCTCCTGTCCCAGACTCCTGAGGCGGTGTGGGACAGGATCTTTGCCGTCAATGTCCGGGGCACCTATCTTTGCACTCAGGCTGCCATCCCCCTGTTTCTGCAGAAGCACCGGGGCGCCATCATCAACGTATCCAGCATGTGGGGGCAGGTGGGCGCTTCCTGCGAAGCGGCCTACTCCGCCTCCAAAGGGGCCATCCTGGCCCTGACAAAGGCTCTGGCCAAGGAGCTGGGGCCCTCCGGCATCCGGGTCAATGCTGTCGCTCCCGGCGTCATCCTCACCGATATGGTCGCCCACGTGGACCCGGCGGTGCTGGAAGCTCTGCGAGAGGAAACCCCATTGGAGCGCAACGGGAGGCCGGAGGACGTGGCAAAGGCCATGGTGTACCTGGCCGGCGCAGAATTTATCACAGGACAAATTCTGCCGGTGAACGGCGGGTTCGTCATTACATGAATCACACACAGGAGGATCAAGCAATGAAAATTTCCCTGGCATGCGATCATGGGGGACTGTCCCTAAAGCTGGCAGTCAAACAACACCTGGAGGCGCTGGGGCATCAGGTCGAGGACTTTGGTACCCACACCCGGGACAGCTGCGACTATTCCGATTTTGCCGCGCCAGCGGCCCAGGCTGTGGCCAAGGGGCAATGTGAGCGGGGCATCGTGATCTGCACCACCGGCATTGGGGTGTCCATCACTGCCAACAAAGTTAAAGGCATCCGCTGCGCTCTGCTGTCTGACCTTATGAGCGCCCGGCTCACCCGGCAGCACAACGACGCCAACATGATGGCCCTAGGCGCCGGTGTTGTCGGGGAAAAGCTGGCCCTGGAGATGGTGGACCTCTTCCTCACCACCCCCTTCGAAGGTGGCCGCCACGCCCGCCGGGTGGACAAGGTCATGGCTTTGGAGGAGAATTAACCTTTCCACAGATCTCCATATACTGGACCTCCCGCACCTCTCCACGGCAACGTGTGATGTGTCCCTGGGAGGGCTTTTTTAGGGAGAAATGAACTCGAGCCTGCTAAAATAGCCTGCCAATTACAGCGAACAAAGAAAAATCCTACCAGCACGGAATGAGGGCGAAATCTATGTCCAGGCAAACATTGCGTATTTTCATGGGCGCCAGTATGGCGCTGATGGGTATAACTACAATGTAACTCCAAAAAGCATATATTTTTTTAGAACTGTCCGGGCAGTCAGGTACCATTCCGATGGTAGAGGGCGGCCTCCTGGACGCGCCCCCTGGCAGGCACGGATTGTTTTGGAAGGTGTTCAGAAAAACGCACCCAGACATCCATCGCCCTGGAGCCCATACTCCGGAGTCAAAGCGAAACTCCATATGTTAAGTTCGATTTTTTACATAATTGACAGGAACGGCTGGAATAATTCCCTTCAATTCGGAACACTTTCCATTTGACGGCCAGGCCGGAATATGATACACTGGATGTGTCAAAATAGCTGACGCCCTGTAACTGACGGAAGAAGTGGAGCACCACGGGGGAGCAGGGCGTCTGGATTTCTTGCCGGCCGTCTGGGCACACTTACTGCAGGCGGTAAGTGTGCCCTTTTTCATTTTGCAAGGAGGTCTCCTATGAAAAAAGTTGGCGTTCTCATGGGCAGCGACAGCGACCTGCCCGTCGTTCGGAAGGCGCTGGACACCCTGCGCGCCTTTGGCGTACCCTATGAGGTACACGTATATTCTGCACACCGGACTCCAACCCAGGCTCAGGCATTTTGCTCTTCCGCCCGGGACCAAGGGTTCGGTGTACTCATTTGCGCCGCCGGTATGGCCGCCCACCTGGCTGGAGCTGCGGCGGCCAACACCACCCTGCCGGTGATTGGGATCCCCATGGCATCCGGCGGGCTGGGGGGGATGGACGCCCTGCTGTCCACGGTCCAGATGCCCTCAGGGATTCCGGTGGCTACGGTAGCCGTCAATGGCGCAGCCAACGCCGCCATTTTGGCGGTCCAGATTCTGGCCGTGGAAGAGCCCACCCTCGCGGACAAGCTGGCAGCCCGGCGGGCCTCGGACCGGGAAAAGGTCCTGGAAAAGAACCAGGCCGTGGAAAACGAATTTAACCTGTAAGGAGGATTTACACAAATGGAAAAGAAAGAGCAACTCTACGAAGGCAAGGCTAAGAAGGTCTATGCCACAGAAGATCCCGAAAAGCTCATCGTATCCTATAAAGACGACGCCACTGCCTTCAATGGTCTCAAAAAGGGAACCATTTCCGGCAAGGGCGCCATCAACAACCGCATGAGCAACTTCCTCATGGGTATGCTGGAAAAGCACGGCGTTCCCACTCACCTGGTGGAGGAGCTGAACGACCGGGAGACTGTGGTAAAAAAGGTGACCATTGTCCCCCTGGAAGTCATCATTCGGAACATCTCCGCCGGCTCCTTCTCCAAACGCTACGGGGTGGCTGAGGGTATCGTGTTTGATGAGCCAACCATTGAGTTCTCCTATAAGAATGACGACCTGGGCGATCCCCTGATCAACAGCTACCACGCCTTGGCTCTGAAGCTGGCCACAAAGGAAGAGATTGAGACCATCAAAGCCCTGGCATTTCAGGTAGACGACGTGCTGAAGGCCTATTTCCTGGGCCTGGGCATTGAGCTGGTGGACTTCAAGCTGGAGTTCGGCCGTCTGTCTGACGGTACTATTGTTTTGGCCGACGAAATTTCCCCCGACACCTGCCGTCTCTGGGATTGCAAGACCCACGAGAAGCTGGATAAGGACCGCTTCCGCCGGGATCTGGGCGGCGTAGAAGAGGCCTATCAGGAGGTCATGCGCCGTCTCATGGGCGAGTAAGGGAGGACCAATTTGGGAGGATTTTTTGGAGCAGTCTCCCGGCGGGACTGCGTGCTCGATATTTTCTTTGGCGCCGACTATCACTCTCACCTGGGCACCCGCCGGGGCGGTATGGTGATCTATGACCAAAACCGGGGGTTTCAGCGGCAGATTCACAACATTGAAAACACCCCCTTCCGCACCAAATTTGAGAAGGATATGGCCTCCTTCCAGGGTTGCAGCGGCATTGGCTGCATCAGCGACACAGACCCCCAGCCCCTGCTGGTCCGGTCCCACCTTGGCCTGTACGCCATTGCCTTTGTGGGAATCATCAACAATGCCGAGGCTCTGGTAGACACCTGCTTCTCCGATCACGGCCATCAGTTCATGGCCATGAGCAATGGCAAGGTAAACCAGACGGAGCTGGTGGCAGCGCTCATCAGTCAAAAGGAAACTCTGGTAGAGGGCATTTGCCACGCCCAGGAGCTGATTGACGGCTCAGCCACCATTCTGCTCCTGCTGCCAGACGGCATCCTGGCCGCCCGGGACAGGATGGGCCGTCTGCCCATCCTGGTAGGCAAAAATGAGGAGGGCTGTTGCGTATCCTTCGAGTCCTTTGCCTATCACAAGCTGGGCTATGCCGACCACTATGAGCTGGGCCCCGGAGAGATTGTCCGGGTGACGCCGGATGGGATCCAGCAGCTGTTAGCTCCCGGGGAAAAAATGAAAATCTGCGCCTTCCTGTGGACCTACTACGGCTATCCCAACTCCAACTACGAGGGGAAAAACGTAGAGGTCATGCGTTACCGCAACGGCCAGATTATGGCCCGGGATGAAATGGAGCGGGGGACTCTGCCAGAGGTAGACTATATTGCCGGTGTACCGGATTCTGGCCTACCTCATGCCATTGGTTACTCCAACCAGTGCCAGAAGCCCTTTGCCCGGCCCTTTGTGAAATACACCCCCACCTGGCCCCGGTCCTTCATGCCCTCCAATCAGGAGGTCCGGAACCAGGTAGCCAAAATGAAACAGATTCCCGTACCGGAGCTGATCCAGGACAAGAAGCTGCTGTTTGTGGACGATTCCATTGTCCGTGGGACTCAGCTGCGGGAAACCGTGGAGTTTTTATACGAGAGCGGCGCCAAAGAGGTGCATATGCGGTCCGCCTGCCCGCCCATTATGTACGGCTGCAAATACCTGAACTTTTCCTCCAGTAACTCCGACATGGAGCTTTTGGCCCGTCGGATGGTCCAGAAGCTGGAGGGCGATGAAGGGCAGCAGCACCTGGAGGAATACGCTGACGGCCGGACAGAGCGGGGCCAGTGCCTCCTGAAATCCATCTGTGAAGAGATGGGCTTCCACTCCCTGGGCTACCAGTCCCTGGACGGGCTGCTGGAGGCCATTGGCCTGGACCGGGAAAAGGTCTGCACCTATTGCTGGACCGGGCAGGAATAAGGCCCATCAGGTTCCCACACAAAGGAGGATACCCAACTCATGCAAAAACTGAGAGAGGAATGCGGCGTCTTTGGCATTTACGCCAAGGACAACCGGGAGGTGGCAACCACTGCCTACTATGGTCTCTTTGCTCTGCAACACCGGGGGCAGGAGAGCTGTGGCATTGCCGTGTGCAACGACGGCGTCATTGCCGCTCACAAGGACATCGGCCTGGTGGAGGAGGTATTTACCCCAGAAACCCTGACCCGGTTGGGCCAGGGGCACATGGCAGTAGGCCATGTGCGCTATGGCACCACCGGCGCCACAGACCGAAACAACGCCCAGCCCATTGTGGTAAACCACTGTAAAGGCTCCCTGGCCCTGGCCCATAACGGGAACCTGGTGAATTCCTTCGCCCTTCGGGAAGAGCTGGAGCTCACCGGCTCCATTTTTCACACCACCTCCGACACCGAGGTCATCTCCTATGTGATCACCAAAGAGCGCCTTTCCGCCCCCTCCATTGAAGAGGCGGTGGACCGGGCTATGGACAAGCTCCAGGGTGCTTACTCCCTGGTGGTCATGTCCGCCACCAAATTGATGGCGGTCCGGGACCCCAGAGGTTTTCGGCCCCTGTGCTATGGACAAACCGCCGACGGGGCCTATATCGTCGCCTCAGAGAGCTGCGCCCTGGATGCAGCAGGCGCTTCCTTCATCCGGGACGTAGAACCTGGGGAGATTGTAGTCTTTGATGGAGAGATCGTCCGCTCCATCCGCACCCATTGCGGCCAGGCGGCCAGAACCATGTGCGTTTTTGAGTACATCTACTTTGCCCGGCCCGACTCCGTAATGGACGGCAGCTCGGTGCACAATGCCCGCCGACGGGCGGGGATGTTCCTGGCCCTGGAGCATCCGGTGGAGGCGGATGTGGTGGTGGGCGTGCCGGATTCCGGCATTGACGCCGCCATCGGTTTTGCCCAGGCCTCCGGCATTCCCTATGGCGTGGGCATGATCAAAAACAAGTACATCGGCCGGACCTTCATCGCCCCGGGCCAGAAAAATCGGGAGAACAAGGTCCGGATCAAGCTGAATCCCATTTCCGCCACAGTGAAGGGGAAGCGGGTGGTTCTCATTGACGATTCCATCGTGCGGGGTACCACAGCTGCCCGCATTGTCAAGCTGCTGCGGGAGGCCGGTGCGACGGAAGTCCATATGCGGATCTCCGCCCCTCCTTTCCTGAATCCCTGCTACTATGGCACGGACATTGACTCCCGGGACTCCCTCATTGCGGTCCACCACTCCCAGGAAGAGGTCTGCCAGATCATCGGAGCTGACTCCCTGGGGTATCTCAGCGTGGAAAATGTGCAGAAGCTGGCAGAGCACGGCGGCGGGTTCTGCACTGCTTGCTTCAGTGGCTGCTACCCCACCCAGGTCCCGGAAAATACCAGAAAACTCCGCTTCGAGCGGAAACTCTCTGAAAAGGAGCCAAAGGCATGAACGAAAAAAGCTATTCCGAAAGCTATAAGGCAGCCGGTGTGGACATCACTGCCGGATACCGGGCCGTGGAACTGATGAAATCTCACATCGCCCGGACAAAAAACGAGGGCTGCCTGGATGATATCGGCGGCTTCGGCGGCCTCTTCGGATTGAACCTGAAGGGCTATGAGGAGCCGGTGCTGGTCTCCGGCACCGACGGCGTGGGCACCAAGCTCCGCTTGGCCTTCCTTTTGGACAAGCACGACACGGTGGGCATCGACTGCGTGGCCATGTGTGTCAACGATGTGATCTGCTGCGGGGCCAAGCCGCTGTTCTTCCTGGATTACATCGCCTGTGGTAAAAACGTGCCGGAGCGGATTGCCGAACTGGTGTCCGGCGTGGCAGAGGGCTGCGTCCAGGCAGGTTCTGCTCTCATTGGCGGCGAGACTGCAGAAATGCCCGGCTTTTATCCCGTAGACGAATATGATCTGGCTGGGTTCTCCGTGGGCATTGTGGACAAGAAGAAGATTGTGGACCATAGCGCCATGGTACCTGGAGATGTGGTCATCGCCCTGCCCTCCTCTGGCGTCCACTCCAACGGCTTTAGCTTAGTGCGGAAGGTATTTGATGTAGAGCACACCAACATCCAGTCTCCCTGCGAGGCCTTGGGCGGCGCTTCCATTGGCGAGACTCTGCTGACCCCCACGAAAATTTATGTGAAGCCCATGCTGGCCCTGTTTGACCAGGTCCGGGTGAAGGGCGTGAGCCACATCACCGGTGGTGGCTTCTATGAAAATATCCCCCGGGCAATCCCCGATGGCCTGGGCGCCAAAATCCAGAAGAGCGCCATTCGGATTCTTCCTATTTTTGACCTCATTGCCAAAACCGGACATATCCCGGAGCGGGATATGTTCAACACCTTCAACATGGGCGTTGGGATGAGCGTGGTTGTGGCTAAGGAGGACGCGGAGACCGCCCTGTCTGTCCTTCAGGCAAATGGCGAGGATGCCTACCTCATTGGCGAGATCGTGGCCTCACAGGACAAGGTGATTTTGGAATGAAGACGAGAATTGCGGTTTTAGTCTCCGGCGGCGGCACCAATCTCCAGGCCCTTCTGGATGCACAGACCGCCGGTCGCATCCCCCACGGCGAGATTGCCCTGGTGGTGTCCAACCATGCTGGGGCCTATGCCCTAGAGCGGGCCAAGGGTGCTGGTGTTCCCGCAGCCGTGGTGTCCAAGAAGGAGTGCGGCTCTCAAGCTGCCTTCGAACACAGGCTCCAGGGGATTCTGGAGCTGGACGGCATCGACATGATCATTCTGGCGGGATTTATGAGTATTCTGTCAGAAAACTTCACAAAAAAGTGGCCCAATCGCATTTTGAATATCCATCCCAGCCTGATTCCCGCTTTCTGCGGAGAGGGATTTTATGGCCTCCACGTCCATGAGGCAGCGCTTTCCAGGGGCGTGAAGGTAACCGGCGCGACGGTTCATTTTGTCAATGAGATTCCCGACGGCGGCCCAATTCTTTTGCAAAAGGCTGTGGAGGTCCTGCCGGAGGACACGCCGGAAACCCTGCAGCGCCGGGTTATGGAACAGGCAGAGTGGATTCTCCTGCCCCAGGCAGCTGAACTGGTGGCCCGGCAGATTGCCACTTCCCCATCCAACACAAGATAATTCAATATCAGGAGGTCTATCATGTATGATCTGTCCGCCCTCCTAAAGGGCAATGCATATCCCGGCCGCGGCGTTCTTCTGGGCCGGAGCGAAGACGGAAAGTCCGCCGTCATCGCTTACTTTATTATGGGACGCAGCGAAAACAGCCGGAACCGAATCTTTGTGGAGACCGAAGACGGCATCCGGACCCAGGCCTTTGACCCGGCCAAAATGACAGACCCTTCCCTCATCATCTATCATCCGGTCCGCCGAATTGCCGATGAGGATGGCATCACCACCATTGTGACCAATGGCGACCAAACCGATACCCTCCGGGACTTTATGCTGGAGGGGGAGAGCTATGTGGAGGCCCTCAATACCCGGGAGTTTGAGCCCGACGGCCCCAATTACACACCCAGGATTTCGGGCATTCTGTTTCCCTGCGGTTCCTATGTTCTCAGCATTCTGAAGTCCCTGCAAGGCGACCCCAGCTGCTGCGTCCGAAATTACTTCACCTTTGACGCCCCCAAGGCGGGAATGGGGCACCTGATCCACACCTATGAATCTGACGGCGCTCCCTTGCCCTCCTTCTGCGGTGAACCACGGCCAGTGGCCATTACAGGGACCCTGGACCAGTTCACCCAGGCCATCTGGGAGAGCCTGAACGAGGATAACAAGGTTTCTCTGTATACGGCCTTTGTCAACCTGGAGACTGGAGAGACGGAGAGCCGGATTGTAAACCGGCATCGTGGGCAGTAATGCAGCAGCGACATAATCTGCGCCTTGCCGATTTTGCCTATGCTGGAGCATATGTCTATTTTGTCACATTTTGCACGCAGAACCGGCTTCCCCTTTTGGGAAGCGTTCAAATTCTGTCCGTAGGGGCGGACCCATGTGTCCGCCCGAGCCCGCCTGGACAGATGGTGGCCCAATGGGTCAAGAAGCTGGAGGAGAAATTTCAAGGGGTTCAATTGATTGCATCTGTTGTGATGCCGGACCACGTGCATATCCTCTTGCGAGGACCAGAGCGGGAAGAGAATGCCAACCTACCTCAAATGATACAGTGGTTGAAAACCCAAACGACAAATGCCTATATTCGTGGCGTGAAAACAAATGGATTTCCGCCTTTTACAAACAGGCTGTGGCAGTGGGGATATTATGACCATGTGATTCGGAACCAGAGGGACTTTGAGGAAGTCGGTGCCTATATTCAAGAGAATCCTTTGCGATGGGCCGTGAAGCATGGACTTATGGAGGCTGGAGACGGGCGGACACATGGGTCCGCCCCTATGAGAAAGTAGGTCACATAACCATAGAACGGAACATGCAATCAGCTTAAGAGAGCGAGGTTATGGTATGGAACGAAATCATGACGCCTATATTTCTCCTCTGTCCACCCGGTATGCCAGTGCTGAGATGCAGCATATTTTCTCGGAGAATTTTAAATTCCGCACCTGGCGGCGGCTGTGGATCGCGTTGGCCAAGGCGGAGCGGCAGCTGGGGCTGGAGATCACAGAGGAGCAGATCGCAGAGCTGGAAGCGCATAAGGACGACATCAATTACGCCGTGGCCGAGGAGCGGGAGCGTTTGGTGCGTCACGATGTGATGAGCCACGTCTATGCCTATGGGCAGCAGTGCCCCAAGGCGGCGGGGATCATCCACCTGGGGGCGACCAGCTGCTATGTAGGAGACAACACCGATGTGGTGATCCTCCGGGAGGCCAGCCGCCTGACGCTTAAGAAGTGCGCCCAGGTGGTGAAAAATCTGGCCGCCTTTGCCGAAGCCCACAGGGACCAGCCCTGCCTGGGCTATACCCATCTGCAGCCTGCCCAGCTCACCACCGTGGGCAAGCGGGCCACCCTGTGGATCTATGAGCTGACCCAGGATATGGAAAATCTGGCGTATCAGCTGTCCAACCTGAAGCTCCTGGGCTCCAAGGGGACCACCGGTACCCAGGCCTCCTTTATGGAGCTGTTCGAAGGAAACGAGGAGAAAATTAAGGAAATGGAGCGGCTCATTGCCGGGGACATGGGCTTTGCCGGGGTGGTCCCGGTGTCGGGTCAAACCTATTCCCGGAAGGTAGACGCCTATTTCCTGGGCGCTCTGTCCGGCATTGCCCAGAGCGCCATGAAATTTGCCAATGACCTGCGGATTTTGCAGTCCTTTGAGGAGATGGAAGAGCCATTTGAAAAGAACCAGATCGGCTCCTCCGCCATGCCCTATAAGCGCAACCCCATGCGGTCCGAACGCATTTGCGCCCTGGCCCGGTATGTCATCTGCGACAGTCTGAACCCCGGCCTCACCGCCGGAACCCAGTGGTTTGAGCGCACCCTGGACGACTCCGCCAACAAGCGGATCTCTGTGGCGGAGGCCTTCCTGGCGGTGGATGCCATTTTGAACATCTATATGAATGTCTCCTCCGGCCTGGTGGTCAATGACAAGGTGGTAGAGCGCCGGGTGATGGAGAAGCTGCCCTTTATGGCCACGGAAAACATCATGATGGAATCCGTCAAGCGGGGCGGAAACCGGCAGGAGCTACATGAGGCGCTGCGGGTTCACTCTCACGCTGCCGCCGCCCGGGTAAAGCTGGAGGGTGGGCAAAATGACCTCATTGACCGCATTGCAGCAGACCCCATGTTCCCCCTGACCAAGGCGGAGATCCTGGAGCAGCTGGACCCCAAGGCCTACACCGGCCGCTCCGGCAGTCAGGTGACGGAGTTCCTCCGGGATGTGGTACGGCCTCTCCTGGAGCAGTATGGAAATGAAAATTTAACCGTAGAATTGAGGGTATAAACCATGAAAGAATTTGAACTGAAGTACGGCTGTAACCCCAACCAGAAGCCTGCCAAAATCTATATGGCCGACGGTTCTGACCTGCCGGTAACCATCCTGAACGGCCGGCCCGGCTATATCAATTTCCTGGACGCTCTGAACTCCTATCAGCTGGTCAAGGAGTTGAAGACCGCCACAGGCCTTCCCTGCGCCACTTCCTTTAAGCACGTCTCTCCCACCTCCGCCGCCGTGGGCCTTCCCCTGCCAGAGGAGTTGAAGAAGGCCTGCTTTGTGGAGGATGTGGCGGGCCTGGATGAAAATCCCCTGGCTTGCGCCTATGCCCGGGCCCGTGGCACCGACCGGATGTGTTCCTTTGGGGACTGGGTCGCTCTGTCCGATCCCTGTGACGCCCTTACCGCTTCCCTCATCGCCCGGGAGGTGTCCGACGGGGTCATTGCCCCCGGCTACAGCGAGGAAGCCCTGGAAATCCTGAAGACCAAGCGGAAGGGCAGCTACAATGTGGTGGCCATTGACCCGAACTATGTCCCGGCGCAGCAGGAGGAGAAGCAGGTCTATGGCGTCACCTTCCAGCAGGGGCGGAACAACTTCAAAATTGACGGAGAGCTCCTGAACCACATCGTCACCCAGAACAAGGACCTGCCCGAAGGCGCAAAACGGGACCTGATTGTCTCCCTCATCACCCTCAAATACACCCAGTCCAACTCCGTTTGCTTTGCCTATGACGGCCAGGCCATTGGCGTGGGTGCGGGACAGCAATCCCGGATTCACTGCACCCGTCTGGCAGGCTCCAAAGCCGACACCTGGTTCCTGCGGCAGCATCCCAAGACCCTGGCCCTGCCCTTCAAGCCGGACCTGGGCCGGCCCAACCGGGACAATGTAATTGACGGCTATATCAACGGCAACGAAGAGGACGTCTGCGCCGAGGGCATTTGGCAGAACTACTTTACCCAGCGTCCGGAGCCCCTGACCGAGGAAGAGAAGCGGGAGTTCCTGGCCACCCGGCAGAACGTCTCCCTGGGCTCGGATGCCTTCTTCCCCTTCCCGGACAACATCAAGCGGGCCCTCAAGTCCGGTGTGCGCTACGTGGCCCAGCCCGGCGGTTCCATTCGGGATGACCTGGTCATCGAAGAATGCGACAAGAACGACATGGTTATGGCCTTTACTGGAATGCGGCTGTTCCACCATTAAACCATTAGGAGGACAGCATGAAGATTTTAGTGGTTGGCGGTGGCGGCCGGGAACACGCCATCATCAAGAAATTAAAAGAAAGCCCTGCCGTCACAGAGATTTTTGCCCTGCCCGGCAACGGCGGTATCTCTGCGGACGCCACCTGTGTGCCCATCGGCGCTACGGACCTGGACGGCATTGTGCAGTTTGTCAAGGAGCATCCTGTGGATTATGCCGTGGTCACCCCGGACGATCCCCTGGTCCTGGGCTGTGTGGACCGGCTGAATGAAATTGGGGTGCCCTGCTTTGGACCCAAGCAAAACGCCGCCGTCATTGAGGGCAGCAAGGCCTTTGCCAAGGACCTGATGAAAAAGTACCACATTCCCACTGCCCGGTATGAGACCTTCTCTGATTTACAGGCAGCGCTGGACTACGTCCAGGCGCAGCCGCTTCCCCTGGTGGTCAAGGCCGACGGCCTGGCCCTGGGGAAGGGCGTCCTCATCTGCCAGACCCGGGAGGAGGCTGTGAATGCAGTCACCGATATGATGGCGAATGCCAAATTTGGAAAAAGCGGTTCCACAGTGGTCATTGAGGAGTTCCTGGAAGGACCGGAGGTTTCCGTACTGGCATTTACGGACGGCAAAACCGTAAAGCCTATGGTATCCTCCATGGACCATAAGCGGGCTCAGGATGGAGATCAGGGCCTCAACACCGGGGGCATGGGAACAGTCGCCCCCAATCCCTACTACACCCCCCAGGTGGCTCTGCAGTGTATGGAAGAAATTTTCCTGCCCACCGTCCGGGCCATGGCAGAAGAGGGACGGCCTTTCACCGGTTGCCTGTATTTTGGTCTGATGCTCACCCGGGACGGCCCCAAGGTCATTGAGTACAACTGCCGCTTTGGCGACCCGGAGACCCAGGTGGTGCTTCCCCTTTTGGAGTCTGACCTTCTGACCGTGATGCAGGCCACCACCTTTGGTACATTGGCGCAGACGGAAGTGAGGTGTTCGGACAAATCCGCCTGCTGCGTCATCAACGCCTCCCGAGGTTATCCCCTGTCCTATGAAAAGGGCTTTCTCCTCACCATGACGCCGGAGGCCGCCGCTCACACCTACGTGGCCGGGGCCAAGCTGGTGGATGGGAAACTGGTCACTTCCGGGGGCCGGGTTACCGGCACCACTGCCGTGGCAGACACTTTGGAACAGGCCATTGCAGAGGCCTACCGTTTGGCCGGGGAAGTACAATTCGACAACGCCTACCGCAGAAGCGACATCGGCGCCAGAGCGTTGCAAGCGCCGGTTCCCCCCGCCACGTGGGTCTATGAGGACTGCCCGGAGTTGCACCGGGTCAATGAGCTGATTGAAAATCACTACTGCAAGGGCGATTTCGTCACCTGCTTTCATGGCTGCATGGAGTTGGCGCTTCAAGGCTATTCTCTGGCAGAATGCCAGGTCGGCTACTTCTATTGGATGGGCCAGGGCGTAGCCCGGGACTTGGGCAAAGCCCTGTACTGGACCCTGCGGGCGGCCCGCCACGGTGATCCGGACGCCCCCAACAACCTGGCGGAACTTCAAATGGCGCTGCTCCAGGGCTCCCTGGAGCAGCAGTACAAAAGCAAATAAACTTGTGGTAATAGGGAGGATACCCCATGGTTTACCGAATTTACGTAGAAAAAAAGAAGGACCTGGCCAAGGAGGCTGCGGATCTGCTCCATGAGGCCAGAGAGCTCCTGCAAATCCGGAGCCTGACTGGGGTCCGGATCATCAACCGCTACGATGTGGAGAACATTGAAAAAGACCTGTTTGACTACGCCGTGAAGACGGTGTTTTCCGAGCCTCAGCTGGACACGGTCTCAGAGACCATCCAGGCCCAGGGAGCGGTCTTTGCCGTGGAGTACCTCCCCGGACAGTTTGACCAGCGAGCCGACTCCGCCGCCCAGTGCATCCAGATCATCTCCCAGGGGGAGCGGCCCACCGTTCGTACCGCTAAAGTGTACGTGCTGGCAGGTGAACTATCCAGCGCAGATGTGGATGCCATTAAGAAGTACGTCATCAACCCGGTGGAGGCCCGGGAGGCGGCGTTGGAGAAACCGGAAACCTTAAAGATGAATTATGCCATTCCCCAAGAGGTAGCAACCTTGGAAGGCTTCCTGGATCTGGATCGGGCCGGCCTGCAGGCGCTGGTGACGAAGCTGGGCCTGGCTATGGACCTGGACGATATTGCCTTCTGTCAGGCCTATTTCCGCCGGGAAGGCCGCTGCCCCACCATTACGGAAATCCGCATGATCGACACCTACTGGTCCGATCACTGCCGCCATACCACCTTCCTCACCACCATTGACCAGGTGAAATTTGCAGATCCTCTGCTGCAGGCAGCCTACAATGACTATTTGGAGACCCGGAAAGAATTGGGCAGAACAAAGCCTGTAAACCTCATGGACATCGGCACCCTGGCGGCCAAATATCTGCGCAAAAACGGCTATTTGGATAAACTGGACGAGAGTGAGGAGATCAACGCCTGCACCGTCCATATGACTGTCACCGTGGACGGGGAGGATCAGCCCTGGCTCTTGCTCTTCAAAAACGAAACCCACAACCACCCCACAGAGATTGAGCCTTTCGGCGGCGCGGCCACCTGCATTGGCGGCGCCATTCGGGATCCTTTGGCCAGCCGGGCCTATGTATATGGGGCCATGCGGGTCACCGGTGCGGCGGATCCCTTGACGCCGGTGTCGGAGACCCTACCTGGCAAGCTGCCTCAGCGGAAGCTGGTGACTACAGCGGCCGCAGGTTATTCCTCCTATGGCAATCAGATCGGTCTGGCTACCGGCTTGGTGGATGAAATTTACCACCCGGGCTATGCGGCCAAGCGGATGGAAATTGGCGCCGTAATTGCTGCCGTTCCGGAGAAGAATGTGCGCCGGGAATGTCCCGCTCCCGGCGACCAGGTGATTTTGCTGGGCGGCCGCACAGGCCGGGACGGCTGCGGCGGTGCAACCGGCTCCTCCAAAAGCCACAACCTTCACTCCTTGGAAACCTGCGGAGCAGAGGTTCAGAAGGGCAACGCCCCTGAGGAGCGGAAGCTTCAACGTCTGTTCCGCAACGGCGAAGCCACCCGAATGATCAAGCGGTGCAACGACTTCGGCGCTGGCGGCGTCTCTGTGGCCATTGGCGAGCTGGCCGATGGCTTGGAAATTGACCTGAACCGGGTGCCCAAGAAATATGACGGTCTGGACGGCACGGAGTTGGCCATTTCAGAGTCCCAGGAGCGGATGGCGGTGGTGGTAGCTGCTTCCGATGTGGACCGCTTTCTGGAACTGGCTGCTCGGGAAAACCTGGAGGCCACAGTGGTGGCCACGGTGACGGAGAATCCCCGGCTGCGGATGCACTGGAACGGGAACACCATTGTGGATGTGAGCCGGGAATTCCTAAACTCCAACGGCGCAGAAAAGCACATCACCATTCAGCTGGATGCACCGGGGGACTATGCCAAGCCGGTCTTTGGCGGCTTCCTGGAGAATCTGGAGGCTGTTGCCACAGACTTGAACACCTGCTCCAAGCGGGGCCTGTCGGAGCGGTTTGACTCCACCATTGGAGCCGGGACTGTGCTCATGCCCTTCGGCGGCAAGCATCAGCAGACCCCCATCCAGGCCATGGTCCACAAGGTGAGCCTGGAGCAGGGACACACCGATACATGTTCCCTCATGTCCTGGGGCTACAACCCATTTATTACCGAGAGGAGCCCCTATCACGGGGCGTACTTGGCGGTGGTGGAGTCCGCCGCCAAACTGGTGGCCACCGGCGCAGCCTACGAAGATGTATACCTCACCTTCCAGGAGTATTTCAAGCGGGTGGGCCGGGATCCCAAGCGGTGGAGCCAGCCCCTGGCAGCCCTCTTGGGCGCCTTTGAGGCCCAGAAGGATTTGAAAATCGCCGCCATTGGTGGGAAGGACTCTATGTCCGGTACCTTTGAAGATCTGGATGTGCCGCCAACCTTGGTGTCCTTTGCTGTCACCACGGAGCAGGTGCAGCACATTGTATCCAATGAGTTCAAGGCGGCGGGTCACACCGTCTGCCTGCTGCAGCCGCAGTACAACGAGGCCGGGCTGCCCGATCCCCAGTCTCTGCTGGCCCATTTCCGGCTGGTGACCAAGCTCCTGCGCACCGGCGCGGCGGTGGCCGCATACACCCCCGGTATGGGCGGCCCGGCAGAGGCAGTGATGAAAATGGCCTTTGGCAACGGGTTCGGCTTTGACTTTGATGAGAAGGTCACCATGGAGGATTTGTTTGGCTATGCCTATGGCAGCTTTGTTCTGGAGCTGGACGGGCATGAGCCGGTGGGCAAGATGCTGGGTACCATCCGCCCGGACAGCCGGTTTGTCTGGCACGGAGAATCCGTAAATGGAGTAGCCCTGCAGAAGGCCTACGAAGAGAAGTTGGAACCGGTGTATTCCTGTAATATTCCGGACGCCCAGGTTCCGGTAGAGACCGTCTCCTTCCAGGCCCAGACCCGGGTCTGCCCCGCGGCAAAAACCGGCCGGCCGAAGGTTCTGATTCCCGTGTTCCCCGGTACCAACTGTGAGTATGATTCCGCCAAGGCCATGATAGACGCAGGCGCAGAAGCGGAGATCTTTGTCATCCGAAATCTGACGGCTGCTGCCATTGCCCAAAGTGTGGAGGAATTTGCCGGAAAGCTGAAGCAGACGCAAATGGTCTTCCTCCCCGGCGGCTTCTCCGGCGGGGATGAGCCGGACGGCTCTGCCAAATTCATCACCGCCTTTTTCCGCAATGCCGCCATTAAGGAAGCGATTACAGCGCTGTTGGAGGAGCGGGACGGTCTGATGTTGGGCATCTGCAACGGCTTCCAGGCCCTCATCAAGCTGGGCCTTCTGCCCTATGGCAAGATCCTAGACACCGATGCCGATTGTCCCACTCTGACCTACAACACCATTGGCCGCCACCAGTCCCGCCTGGTGCGTACCCGGGTGGCCTCTAACCTGAGTCCCTGGCTCTCGGGTACCCAGGTGGGCGAGGTGTACACCGTGCCTATTTCCCACGGCGAGGGCCGCTTCCTGGCAGAGGAAGCCCTGGTGAAGCAATTGGCAGCGCGGGGGCAGATTGCCACCCAATATGTGGACCTGGCGGGGAATGCCACCACCGATGTGCACTTCAACCCCAACGGCTCCATCTACGCCATCGAAGGCATCACCTCCCCCGACGGCCGCATCCTGGGCAAAATGGGCCACAGCGAACGGAAGGGCTTTGGCCTGTATAAGAATGTGCCAGGTGAGTTCGATATGAAGCTCTTTGAGTCTGCGGTGAAGTACTTTAAATAAAGCAAAAAGCACCCTGGAGTGGCAATCACGGCCGACTCCAGGGTGCTTTCAATCATAGGTGTTGTATTTTAACTTTTGCAGGTTTCCACAATGGTGCCGCCGCCTACAACCACGTCCCCCTGATATAACACAATAGCTTGTCCCTTAGTCAGGGCCCGTTGGGGGTGGTCGAAGGTGACTTGGACCCGTCCATCGGGTAGGACCGTGGCGGTGGCATCCTGCTCCGGCTGGTGATAGCGGGCCCGGGCTTGGACTCGGATGGGGGAAGCGGGGGCTTCCAGGGCAATCCAGTTGAAGTCTGTGGCGATTGCGGTGCGCTCATACAGGCTACAGTCGTCTGCCAGTACCACGGTGTTGTCCTCTGGCTGAATTTCCTTGACATACAGGGGCCGTCCGCCGGAGACGCCCAGGCCGCGGCGCTGGCCAATGGTGTAATGGATGATGCCTTTGTGCCGTCCCAGAATATGGCCCTCCGGGTCCACAAAGTTGCCCTCGGGATAGGTCCTGCCGGTCCGGCGGCGAATGAAGGCGGCGTAATCTCCGTCAGGGACAAAGCAAATATCCTGACTATCGTGCTTTTTGGCGTTGACAAAGCCCTGGGCCTCGGCAATGGCCCGGACTTCCTCTTTGCGAAGGGTCCCCAGGGGGAATTGGGTGTGGGCCAACTGCTCCTGGGTCATGGCGTAGAGCACATAGCTCTGGTCCTTCTGGGGGTCCGGCCCCTTCAGCAGGAGCCAGCGGCCAGTTTCGCTCTGCTGAATCCGGGCATAGTGGCCGGTCACCACGTAGCCAATGCCCAATTCCCGGGCCCGACGGTACATCCGGTCGAATTTTAGGTAGCGGTTGCAGTCAATGCAGGGATTGGGTGTACAGCCCCCCTCATAAGCCGCTACAAACCGATCCATGACCTGCCGGCCGAAGTCCTCTTTGAAGTTGAACACGTAGTAGGGCATCCCCAACCGGGCCGCCACAGCCCGGGCATCCTCTACGTCCTCCAGGGAACAGCAGGTCCCGGTACGGAGTGTGGTTACATCCTCATTTTCATACAGCCGCATGGTGGCCCCCACGCAGTCATACCCCGCCCGCTTCATGAGATAGGCCGCTACAGAGCTATCCACTCCGCCACTCATGGCAATGAGGGCGCGGTTTGGATTGTTGGTTTCTATGGTAAACACCTCTTTTTGCTACCAATTTGTTAAATTTTCAGAGCAGCGTTAATCGCCTTTCATCGGGGAATCCGCTTTGGCTGTTTCTCCAGTTGCATAATGGCAAAACATATTTACATACTCCTGGTGGGGAAACAGCATGGGGTTGTTAATGAGCATCAGGAGCTGATTGAATTGGAAGTTGAAGGAGAGGAGAGAGATATTTTCCCCGTCTTGATTATGCACTTTGTAGGATTGTATTGAAATTCCCTTTAGTATATCGGATGCGTCTCGAAACCCCTGTTGCTTATCGTCATCCAAAAGTGCCTGCAATGCCTCTGGCTCATTATAGAAGCTCAAGGACTTATACCAAGAAAAAAGGCTGTTGTTTGCTTCATTTTCTGAGATATTAATGCGTGCCGGCCGCTTGCTCGCGGTAAGGACAAAGTCGAACATATCTTGTATTTCAGGGCTAATTTTGGGATTTAGTGCGCAAAGTACTCTTATGGGGCGTGTACCTTGTTGCGTCAATGCAGGGCCAGTGGAAATGCCTGTTGCCAGCCTTGCGATAGATTGCTTTGCCGTTTTTAGGGATTTAATTCCTTCGCACCACATTTTCAGTTGTACCTCTTCGCGCTTTCTGAGTACCTTGCTTTTACACTCAACTACTGCGGCTACGGCTTCGATTGGGATGAACTTCAACTTTCCATAGCGAAAAATGTATGGCGTGTACGTTTCGTCTATAATAGCCAAGTCCACCTCGCGAGAAATTCTTCCGTTAGAGTCAATAATAAACACAGAATGCTCAATAACAAACTTTTTTGGTACAATCATTTCGAATAATCCCCGCCACACGTTTTCACGCATAGATCCGGTGGTGGGGCCATGCAATTCGTTCTCCATATAAAGCTGTTCTACGATGAAACGCTCTGTCTGCTGATAGTTTGCAATAATATTTTGGACGACACCCTGCTCCCCTCTGGTTTTAGACATACTACACATCCTTTCTGTAAGATATTGATGGTGATGTGGACACAATTAGAGGTTTAGGAGAATTTTCTGAAAATGTTGTATTACTTCGCGGTTACTGTCAGATTGGATTAGCGCATTTAGAAGGAAACTGGCCATGCTAGCTGAGCAATCAAATAAGTATCCCCTATTTCCTTTGCCAGACTTGTTAAACGGCGCATATTTTTTAGGTTGTAATTTCAGCAGGTCTGACATAATGCCATGGGTATCCAAGGTAGAGGGCAGCAAATAATAGTCACAGTCCACCCGTAAACCCTGATCATCCCAGAGTTGTTCAATGGCTAATTCTGTGGGTCGCCGGGCAGTGTAGCAATCAGTTTTTGCAATGCTTATGGCAACGATTTTACGCTGATAACTATGAAATATGATATCTCCACAAGTTACGCTGCGCATCTTTTGCCAATGGGCGCGGCATCCGTCTGGGGCCCAAAGATAGCCGCCTTGCTGTTCTCTATCAAAGGTTCTGTTCTGAAATACGAAAAAGAATTCCAAGGTGACACCTCTTTCTATGTTGTATATTTAAGATGCTGTTTGCATACTGTTGACGTGATATGCTTGCTGGCAGGGTACGGAGAGTCCTGGACATTTACACATTAAAAATCAGGATATCCTTTGCGTTGCTTTTGATGCCGCTTTCGATATTTCTGGTTCCTACTGTTGGGTCTCTCTGGGATAGTCCACTCAATTTGATACTTTTCCAGGGCCGGGTTCAAATAATTTTTTCGGAATGTTGCTTTATGTGATAATGCTAGTCGTTCCATCAGTTCTGTTGCCGAAAGCGTTTCATCCCCAAGTACAGCCAGAAGCTTGGCAACTGGTGCGTCATCTTGGTCGGTGGAGCAACCAAGTACCGTTACATCCTGCAGGCTGTCCCAAATGATTTCCAGCATCAGCCCTATAAAGCATGCACTATCTGCTTCCCGGTCTGCGATATCCAAGGAGCGGTATATCAGCTCATTACAGAATAAACATGCAATCAATTTTCTCTATCAACCATTCCAATATAAAAATTCTCTGGTTGGGCATCGAGCGTAATCAATTCTTCCTTTGTTAGCCATTCATCGAGCCATACACGATATCCTCGCTCTCGTCCCCAAGCTGCAACCTCACGCATAACAGAAATTGCGGTGTCTATTTCACCAAAATGAATCTCCAATCAATAGTCAAATTCATGTTCACCGACCACAATCGTTTGCGTCAGCTTTTCGTCCTTGTACGGCTTGCGGATCTCAATTAAATTCAGAACCGTATAACCGCGCTTCTTCAGAAATTCAATCATGCGGTAGTTGTTGGGGTGAACATAGTTGTAAACGGTATCGTTACCATAAGAAGCGGCGATTTCCTCCGCTTTGCTGTGTAGAGCAGTGGCTACTCCTTGACGGCGGTATTCTTCTTTGACAAAGATAGATTCCACCCACACCACCTCGCTATCAATACGGCAAACCACGTAGCCTGCGTATTCGTCATTCACAAAGGCAGCAAACACCGGGAAGTTGGCAGAAAGGTATCCTTCCGTTTCTTCACGCCCTGCCTCAATGTTTGGTTTCGATACAATCCCTTTATATGAATGCAGTTCTACCCGAAACAAGGCAACCATTTCTGCAAGCTCGTCACTTACTTGAGTCATCTCGATTAGTTTCATGATTGTTCTCCTGCTCTCTCTGATATAGGCTTTCCTCGCAGATGAAAGAATCGCCTCTGTTCTTCGGCTTTCCAACCTAACATTGGTGCTTTCCTATTAAAGAAAAACACTGTATGCCCATGGCCGCCCTCGATATATCTGTCGTATGCCTCTTTAGACGCGGGCAAACCGTATGCTCCCTCGATATGGTAATCGGCAATATGGCGCTTTTCCGGTCCAAAGGTGTAATCTCTTTTGTAGTCGTACAAGATAGTTCTTGCATCGTTAATTACCTCGGGATAGTCTCTGTAAAGAGCAAGAGCCATGTGTGTGTGTTTTCTTTCATCCCGCATTTCCGCTTTATATGCGAAATATACAGGTTAGAAACTTTTAATCCCCCATGCTCCAACACGTAGTCTTTAATCTATGTGTAGGTTGCGCTGTCCTGAAAATCCGACATATCCATATCTTCCAAAGAGAACTCCACCCGAACCTTTTTCGACTCGACCTCTCCCTTGGAAAGCAAAACAACGGTCTCCACATGTGCACATCTTGGGAACATATCCACAGCTCTTGCTCCCAGAAGCCGGAAGCCCTGTTCCTTCAGCAGCGCCACGTCTCTGGCCAGGGTGGCCGGGTCGCAGGAGATGTAGGCGATTTTCCGGGGGGACATTTGGGCCAGGACCCGGATGACATCAGGGCTGAGGCCCTTCCTGGGTGGGTCTACCACCACCACGTCCGGGGTGAGGCCCTGTTCCCGGAGGGATCGGGCAGCCTGGCCGGCGTCGCCGCAGAAAAATTCAGCGTTTTGGACGCCGTTGCGCTGGGCGTTGTCCCGGGCGTCTGCTACAGCCTGGGGTTCCACCTCCACACCGATGACCCGGCCTGCGGCTTTCGCCATGGCCAGGGTGATGGTGCCCACGCCGCAGTACAGATCCAGGACGGTGTCGGTTTTCTGGATTTCTGCGCCGGCAATGGCCAGCTCATACAGCCGCTCCGCCTGGTCGTGGTTCACCTGGTAAAAGGACCGGGGAGACAGCCGGAAGGTGAGGCCGCACAAGGTATCTTCAATCCAGCCCGGGCCGTACAGGGTGTAAAAGGTCTCCCCCAAAATCCCATTCCCCGGCTTCCGATTGACGGACAGCACCAGAGTAGCAAAGCCCGGGATCTGTTGCAGCCGCTCCAGTAGAGCCTCCTGCCGGGGAAGCTTGTCTCCGTTCACCACCAGACACACCAGCAGCTGGCCGGAAACCCAGCCCTTACGCACGTAAATATGCCGCACCAGGCCCTTTCCGCTTCCTTCGTCATAGGAGCTTACCCGGTACTGATTCATGTAATCCACCACTGCATCCCGGACGGCGTCCATCTCCGGCGGCAAAATACCGCATTGCGGGCAGGCTACCACCTGGTGTGTCCCTGCCCGGTAAAAGCCTGCCACAGCCCGCCCCTTCCCCGGTGCAACCGGATACTGGGCTTTATTTCGATAGTGGAAAATCTCGGGAGCTGGTAAAATCGGGACTTCCTCCAGGGCCTCCCCGCCCAGGCGGTTCAGGGCCTGGCGGACCCGCTCCGCCTTCAGGCGGCACTCCTCCTGGTAGTCCATGTGCTGAAAGGCACAGCCACCGCAAAGCTTGCTCTGGGGGCAGGCCCGGTTTACCCGGTGCGGGGAAACCTCCAGGATCTTGTAAACTCGCCCAGCGGCCCAGGTTTTAGCAGCCTTGGTGATCTGAATGTCGCAAAGCTCCCCGGCAATGGCGTTGGGTACAAAAACGGCACAGCCCTCTATGTGGGCCACCCCTTGCCCTTGCGCAGTGTAGTCTGTGATGAGGGCGGTATAAATCTGATTTTGAGTGAGCATGGAGCCTCCTAGTTCAAGCGGTACAGCCGTTTTCCGTTTTCCATGGTAATTTTCTGCATTTCCTCCGGCGAAATTCCCCGCAGCTCTGCCAGCTTCTCAGACATGCGGTAAACATAGCCCGGGTCATTCCGGCGGCCCCGGAAGGGCTCTGGCGCCATATAGGGGCAGTCGGTTTCGATGACCATCCGGTCCAGAGGAATCGCCATGGCAGTCTCCACCAGCTTCCTGGCGTTTTTAAATGTGATGACGCCGGTAAATCCAATATACCAGCCCTGAGACACCAATCGCCGCGCCATCTCTGCCGAGCCAGAATAGCAGTGAAACACCCCCGTAACCTGGGGGAAATCTGCCAGGACTTGCAGCGCATCCTCATGCGCCTCCCGCTCATGAATGATCACCGGCAGATCCAACTCTCGGGCCAAAGCCATTTGCTCCCGGAAGCAGAGAATCTGCTGCTGCCGGGGTACATCCTCATAGTGATAATCCAAGCCAATCTCCCCAATGGCTTTGACCTTGGAATTTCCCTGCGCCAAATTCCGGTATTCCTGCAAAACCTCATCCCCGATTTGGTCCGCCGCATCGGGATGGGAGCCTACAGCGGCATAAATCCAGTCAACGCGCCGGGCCAGGGCGCTGGCAGCCTGGGAGGAGGGCAGATCACAGCCGGGGTTCATGAGAAGCCCAATTCCCTGCTCCGGGAGCCGGGACAAGAGCTCCTCCCGGTCCAGGTCAAACCGGCGGTCATCCAGATGGGCATGGGTATCAAATAGCATGGTTTCCTCCCCTTAACTTAAAAAATCTCAATATATATCTTACTGCAAAAGTCGCCGCCCTGCAAGATGGAAAATTTTTCGCACTCTGGGTTTAGCTTCCGTAAAATCGGGCATACTGGTCTTCGGAGGTGCTTGAAATGAACAACGACAAGCAAAACCGGGGCTTTTGGCAAAGCCTCAAGGGAAAGGGCTACTACATAGCCCTGATCCTGTGTGCGGCAGCCATTGGGATCTCCGGCTATGTGTACTACCAATCCACCCAGAGCAAGACACCAGACAGTCTGGCGGCCAATGTGACCACGCCGTCAGATACCGCTCCCAAAACCACCAAGCCCGCTGGGCCTGACGGAGCGGGGGACGAGCTGGTGCCCGCCATCGGAACCACCCCGGGAAAGCAACCTACAGAATCCGGCGAAACCACAGCCCCCACCACCACGGAATCCACCGGCACCAAGCCAGCCAAGACCATGTGGCCGGTGGAAGGGGAGACCGCAGCAGCCTACGCCATGGACCGGTTGGCCTACAATGAAACCACACGGGACTGGCGGGTGCACAACGGCGTGGACCTGACGGCAACTGCTGGGACAGAGGTCAAAGCCGCCGCAGACGGTACCGTTTACACCGTGTACAGCGATGACCTCTTGGGAACCACTGTGGTAATCCGGCACTCCGGCGGCTATGTCACCACCTATTCCAGCCTGTCCGAAGAAACAGCCGTCGCAGCTGGAGACACCGTCTCCTGTGGCGACACCATCGGAACCGTGGGCAAAACGGCATTGACCGAAAAAGCCCTGGAACCCCATGTCCACTTCTCCGTCACCTGCAACGACAAGGGCCTGGACCCGGCGGAGTTCGTAGGATAATTCCAATCTGCTCATTCCATCTTTTTCATTTTCTTCCTCTTGAAGGGGCGTCTATCGCCCCGGCGCACCGTCCGCGGAACAGCGGAACGCGCCTTTCCCCGGGGCAATCGCCTCGGGGATTTTTTTGCCCTTGGCTTTCACTGCCGCAAAGGGGCCGGAGGCACTGCCGATGGCAAACGACTCCACAATTCCAGATGGTACAGCAAAGCTGACTCGTGGGGATCGGCAATCTATTGCGATTGATATGCATTTGGCGGACGATTGTTTCAGCGTTCCGTTTTGCTAAATTTCGCCGTTTCTCATCAGTCAGCCTTTGGCTGTCAGCTTTCCCCCCGGGGGGAAGCCAGGGGCGCTCCCGCGCCAGTGCAGAATCAAGGCATTCTATCAGCCTTAAGCCTGCAACATCGACCATGTGCACCCCTACGAGGTGATACCGTGGTTCCCGGCTGTCCCCCAGTGCGTAGGATCGGCCTCCTGGAGCACCAGCGGTACGATGCTCCCCGTCTGTAGCGCTTTGGCGAATCCCAATCTTCCCCGCAGGTCGCCGCGAGTTCACACAAGCTTGCAGTGACCACCCCGGTCCTTCTGCGGTGCGTCCAGGAGACCGCACCCTACGTGGGCTCCACGCAACCAACGCCATGTTCCCTTGGGTAAAAGCATTCCCCGGCAAGCCGCATGGACATGTGCACCGTGCTGGTGCGCCGGTCTTTGCAGCCTGCCGGGGAAGAGGAAGTTAGAAAGTAGATCAAAGCTTATTTGTTCTGTGCCAGCTCCTTCAACGCGTCCTTGCGGCTGAAGTTGGCCCGGCCCTTTTCGTCAAAGCCCATGAATTTGACCCAAGTCATGTCGCCCAGCTTGAGGACATCTTCCACCTTGTCCACCCGGTAATTTTCAAGCTTGGAAATGTGGACCATGCCGTCATGGCCGGGTGCAATTTCCACAAACGCGCCAATGGGCAGGATGCGGACCACCTTGCCATAGTAGAGCTTGCCTACCTCCGGGACAAAGCAAATATCATCCACCATCTTCTTGGCGGCATAGGCAGCGGCGGAATCCACTGCGGAAATAAAGACGGAGCCGTCATCGTCAATGTCAATCTTGGCGCCGGTGTCGGTGCAAATCTTCTGGATGGTCTTACCGCCGGAGCCAATGACCTCCCGGATTTTATCCACAGGAATCTTCATGGAAATCATCTTGGGCGCGTACTCCGAAACCTCAGCCCGGGGCTCGGCGATGCAGGGGAGCATAATCTCGCTGAGGATTTCCAGCCGAGCCTTCCGGGTCCGCTCCAAAGCGTCGGCAATGATCTCCATGGTAAGGCCCTTGTTCTTCAGATCCATCTGAATGGCGGTAATGCCCTCGGTGGTACCGGCAACCTTGAAGTCCATCTCGCCGTGGAAGTCCTCCACCCCCTGAATATCGGTGAAGGTTCTCCACTCCCCAGTCTCCTGGTCGGAGATGAGGCCGCAGGAGATGCCAGCCACAGGCCGCTTAATGGGCACACCCGCGTCCATCAGAGCCAGGGTAGAGCCACAGATAGAGCCCTGGGAGGTGGAGCCATTGGAGGACAAAACCTCGGAAACCACACGGATGGCGTAGGGGAACTCCTCCACAGAGGGGATCACAGGCAGCAGCGCCTTCTCCGCCAGTGCGCCATGGCCAATCTCCCGGCGGGAGGTGGAGCGGGCCGCCTTTGCCTCGCCAGTAGAGAAAGCGGGGAAGTTATAGTGGTGAATATACCGCTTGGTTTCTTCCGGATAGATTGTATCCAGCTTCTGGGCGGCAGATAGGGTATTGAGGGTGCAGATGGACAACACCTGGGTCTGACCCCGGGTGAAGAGGCCGGAGCCATGAACCCGCGGCAGAACGCCCACCTCGGCAGCCAGAGGCCGGATTTCGTCCATACCACGTCCATCCACCCGTTTGCCTGCCAGGAGCCACTTCTTGACTACCTTTTTCTGCATTTTATACAGGCAAACCTCAATGTGAAGGTCGAAGTCCTCATACTTCTCTGCAAATTTCTCGGCAAAGTCCCGGCGGGCGGCAGTCAGCCGCTCCTCCCGGATGTTCTTGTCATCTGTGTCCAGCGCGTACTCGATTTGATCCATACCGTAGGCGCACAGCTCGTCCAGCAGGTCGTGGTTCACAGCGGCCTTCTCAAAGGTGAACTTGGGTTTCCCGATTTCAGCCACAATGCCGTTGATGAACTTGACGATTTCCATATTGGTTTCATGGGCAATGCGGATGCACTCCAACACAATGGACTCCGGAGATTCGTTGGCTTCCGTCTCGATCATAACCACCTTCTCAAAGGTGGATGCAATGGTCACAAAACAACTGGCGGCTGCCCGCTCCTCTGCCGAGGGGTTCACCACGTATTCCCCGTTCACATATGCCACATTGGTGGTGGCCACAGGGCCGTTCCAGGGTACGTCGGAAGAGGCAATGGAAATGGACGCACCCAAAGAGGCCACGATTTCCACCGGATTGTCGTAATCATTGGCCAAAACGGTGCAGGTCACCACCACATCGTTGCGCAGCTCCTCGTCAAACAGGGGGCGCATAGGCCGGTCAATGAGGCGGGAGTTCAAAATGCCCCGCTCGGAGGGCTTGCCCTCCCGGCGGTTGAAGGAGCCGGGAATCCGGCCTACAGAATACAGCCGCTCCTCAAACTCAATGGTGAGCGGGAAGTAGTCAATGCCGGGCTTGGGATCGGGGGACGCGGTAACCGTGGTGAGCACCACAGTATCCCCATAGCGGCAGATGCACTCGGCGTTGGCCAGCTCTGCTACCTTACCGGTTTCCACAGTGAAGGTGCGGTTGCCGATTTGGGTTTCAAATACTCGATGGTTGGGGAAAGTCTTATGCGTAACCAATGAAAGTTACCTCCTGAAAGTAAATTTGGCTCTGTCCGGGAGGTTTAGCACTTGAAACCAACGCCGAAAATTTCGGCGGCGCTTTCAACTGCTAAATGTCTCCCGCCCAGAGGGAATGTGTTTAGAAAAAAGGGCGACAAAAGCCGCCCTTTTTTGACAAAATTATTTCCGGATGCCCAGCTTGGCAATCACCGCGCGGTAGCGGTTGATGTCCTTCTTGGCCAGGTAGTCCAGGAGATTCCGGCGCTTACCGACCATCATGAGGAGGCCCCGGCGGCTGTGGTTGTCATGCTTGTGAACCCGCAGGTGCTCGGTGAGCTCGTTGATGCGGGCGGTGAGAATGGCAACCTGGACCTCGGGAGAACCGGTGTCACCCTCATGGGTTGCATACTCGGCAATGACCTGGGTTTTCTTTTCTTTCTGAATCATAATGTTTTCCACCTTTCGATTGATTCCCCGGCAGCTAAGAATGGGCCAGTGGAGCGCCAATGGCGGTATCCCGAAACTGAGCTGCGGGCGATAAACAGGATCTGGCGATAGCCAGCCTTTTTATTCTATCATGGAGTTCTTCAATTGTAAAGGAAAATTTTGAGATTTTCCCTCCTATGTTCCGCAAATTTATGGCATGCACCCTAAGTTTGCTCCGGATAGGTGAAAATTATTCCTCCGCCAGGTCCAGAACAATTTCTTTTGTGCTGGGATGCAGCTGCCGGTACGTCACGCCGGCGGAATCCAGCATCCGTTTGGAGGCCCGTGTAGCGGCAGTGCTTGCGTACTTATCCGACAGGTATAGCACCTCTTTGACGCCCGCCTGGATGATGGCTTTGGCGCATTCATTGCAGGGAAAGAGGGCCACATACAGCCGGCTCCCCCGCAAGTCCCGGCCGTTGGCATTTAAAATGGCGTTGAGTTCCGCGTGAACCACGTAGGGATATTTGGTTTCCTCTCCCTCCCGCTCCCAGGGATACTCGTCATCCGAGCAGCCATTGGGCAGACCGTTGTAGCCGGTGGAGATAATGATGTTGTCCGGGGATACAATGCAGGCCCCCACCTGGGTATTGGGGTCCTTGCTCCGTCGGGCGGCCAGCATGGCCACGCCCATGAAGTATTCATCCCACGTAATGTAATTTTCCCGTTTCATTCTGGATGCGCCCCTTCCGTCAGCTGCTGAATTATCTGAAATTATAGCAGAATTCCCATTTTTCTGCAAGGTCTTTCCCGCAGCTTGCGATTTTTTCTCCCCCATGATATGATACTCTCATGTAAAAATACGGAGGTGTTCCCTTCTGAAAATTGGAAATTTAACCATTCCCGGCCACCTGGCCCTGGCGCCCATGGCCGGAGTGACGGACTGGGCGTTTCGAACCATATGCGCCCGAATGGGCGCCGGCCTCACAGTAACGGAGATGGTATCCTCCCGGGCCCTGGTGTACAGGGACCGGAAGAGCGCCGGGCTTCTGCGGAAAAACGAAGGTTCTGTGGTAGGAGCTCAGATTTTTGGCAATGATCCCGAAGTAATGGCCCAGGGGGCAGCTCTGGCCATGGAGATTTCCGGCTGTGACTTCATTGACATCAACATGGGCTGTCCCATGGCCAAGGTGGTCAGTAACGGCGACGGCTCTGCTCTCATGAAGGACATTCCTCTGGCCGCCCGGATTGTGGAAGCCGTGGCCCATGCTGTCCCGGTTCCCGTCACGGTGAAATGCCGGCTGGGCTGGGACCGGGGCAGCATCAACGTGGTAGAACTGGCCCAAGCGGTGGAGGCCGCCGGCGCCCAGGCCATTGCGGTCCATGGCCGGACCAGGACCATGCTCTATTCCGGTGTGGCAGACTGGGACACCATCCGGAAGGTCAAAGCCGCAGTCTCCATTCCGGTGATTGCCAATGGGGATGTTTTTTCCGGAGAGGCGGCGCTGCAATGCCAAAAGCGGTCTGGAGCGGATCTCATCATGCTGGGCCGGGGAGTCTTTGGGGATCCCTGGCTTTTTCAGGAGGTGGCCGCCGCCCTGGCCGGGCAAGCTACTCCTCCCCGGCCACCCCTGGCCAGCCGGGTTGACACGGCGGTGGAGCAGTTTCGCCTGGCTGAGCAGGATAAAGGGGAGCACATTGCCTGCCTGGAAGCGCGCAAGCACTTTGCCTGGTACCTTCGGGGCGTACCCTACAGCGGCTATTATAAGGAGAAAATTTCCCACATTTCCACCATGGCAGACATCCTGGACATTGCTGCCGGTGTCAAGCGGGATTTGCGATAATCCTTCCCGCCGGCCTTAGCCGGCCGGGAAGAGGAGCTCCGCAATCTGCACGGCGTTGGTGGCGGCGCCCTTGCGGATTTGATCCCCGCAGCACCAGAGGCACAGGCCCTTGGGGTCTGTAAGGTCCGGGCGAATGCGTCCCACAAAAACCAGGTCCTGGTCTGAAGCTTCCAGAGGCATGGGATAATATCCCTCGTCTGCACGGTCCATCAGACGGCAGCCCGGTGCGGCAGCAATGGCCTCCCGCGCCTCTTCCACACAGATCGGCCGGTCAAACCGGAGGGTCGCCGAAATGGAGTGGCTGCGGATGACCGGAACCCGAACGCAGGTACACGAAACCGTCAGATCCGGTAGGTGGAGAAGCCTCCGACCTTCGTTTTGCATTTTCATTTCTTCGGAGGTATAGCCCTCATATTGGGTTCCTCCAATTTGGGGAATCAGATTATACGCAATCTGATGGGGGAATGCCGAAACAGTGGGCGTTCGCCCCGCCTCCAGGGCAGAAATCTGGTCATGTAGCTCTCCAATTCCAGCTACGCCAGCCCCGGAAACTGCCTGATAGGTGCTGGCCACCATACTCCGGATGGGTGAAAGCCGGTTGAGCGCGGCGATGGCGGTCACGGTGATGATGGTAGAGCAGTTGGGATTGGCCACAATCCCGGTATGAAGAGCGGCATCCTGTGGATTGACCTCCGGCACCACCAGGGGGACGGTGGGGTCCATACGGAAGGCGCTGGAATTGTCCACAAACACAGCTCCTGCAGCCCGGATGGCCGGAGCAAAGCGTATGGCGACTTCATTTTCCGCCGCCCCCAGCACCAGGTCCACCCCCTGGAATGCCGCCTCATTGGCCTCTTCAATGGGGATGTTTTGGCCGCGGAACATCACGGTTTTTCCTGCGCTCCGGGTGCTGGCCAGAAGCTTCAGCCTCCCCACTGGGAAGTTCCGCTCCTCCAGACGCTTCCTCATCTCCTGTCCCACGGCGCCGGTTGCACCCAAAATGGCTACGGTGTATTCCTTCATAGCAATCCATATCCTTTCTCTGCCAAAGGCAAAATCGTTTTAATTGATTGTTCGGTAGTAGTGGGCTCACAAAAAGCGGCAGCCCGCCTCCATAAGCCGGTGTAACGCCTCGTTGGCCTCTTCATCGGAAAAGAGCTCGCCCCATTGGGGCTTCAAGGCCAACGCTTCCAGGCTCAGCTCCCACTTCCCCATGCGGGCCAATTGGTCGAAGCCATCACTGCAGCGGCGTCCTGTCAGAATGCGGTGGGCAGCTGCGCAAGGGCCCATTCGGCTTGCCAACTCCCGCATTCGGACCGTGGGAATGTCCAGAAGATCCATTTGCGTCCAGCAGGCCTCCCAGGCCCGGCCAAATCGTTTTTCTTTTGTCTCCATATCTACACCTCTGCCCGTTTGTCTTCCATATATTATACGATGGAACCGGGTGATTTTCCATCGCATTTTTTGCGGTTTGCTTTGCATTCCGTGCGTTTTTCCACTGCGCCCCCGATGCATTTGCATCCATCTGCCGGTTCCGTGGCCATGCTGCATCGGCGCGCAGTGGATTTATTTTTTACCTTGCCTGTTTACGAAGGCTCTTTTTTGTTGTACAATAACGGAAACGGAGGTGGGAGTATGCATTGCCTGAAATGTGGCACGGAAATAGAAGCTCCCCAGGTGTTCTGCGACCGGTGCCTGGTGGACATGAAAAACCATCCTGTTTCACGTGAAACACCCGTGGTCATTCCCAAGCGTCCGGCCGTGGATCTGGAGCGGCGGGGGAAGCGGCCTGTAAAGCCACAGAAGGTGGAGGAGCTCCTGGCTGTCATGCGCAAACGGCAACGGCGGCTGGTGCAAATCTGTGTGGTTTTATCTTGCATTTGCCTGGTTCTGTTGGCTCTGCTGCTTTTTTTGCCCTCTTACGGCTCTGCTAACCCAACCATCGGGCAAAACTATGTGACAAACGTCACGCAACCCAGCCGATGACGCCTGCTGTTTCACGTGAAACAAAACCGTTGCAATTCGGGGCGTCTGTGCTATAATAACGCAAGTACGACGGAACGGAAACGAGACGGAAAGGAGGCCTGGGATGGGCCGCATCATTGCCATTGTCAATCAAAAAGGCGGCGTTGGAAAAACCACAACCGCAGTCAATCTGACAGCAGCGCTCACCGAGCGGGGGAAGCGGACTCTCCTGTGCGATTTTGACCCCCAGGCCAACGCCACCTCCGGCCTGGGGGCGGATAAGCGCCGGATCGGGAAGACGGTCTACGACGCTCTCATCAACGGAACAGCCCCGGAGCAGTGCCTGCTGGAGACCAAATTTGGCTGGCTATTGCCCTCCAGCAGTTCCCTGGCCGGGGCCGGGGTGGAGCTCATTGGGGCCCAGGATCGGGAGCACCAGCTCCGCCGGGTGCTGGAGCCGCTCAAAGAGAAATTTGATTACATATTCGTAGATTGTCCGCCCTCTCTGGAGCTGCTGACCCTCAACGGCCTGTGTGCAGCAGACGGGATTTTGGTGCCGGTACAGTGCGAATACTACGCCCTGGAGGGGCTGAGCGATTTGATGGCTACCCTACGGGCCGTAAAGCGCCGGGTAAATCCGGCGTTGGACATCTATGGGGTGGTTTTAACCATGTATGACGGCAGAACCAATTTCTCCGCCCAGGTGGCCCAGGAGGTCCGGCGTCATTTCCCCGGGAAGGTGTTTCACACCATGGTCCCCCGCAATGTGCGCTTAGCGGAGGCACCCAGCCACGGCCTGCCTGTGGGGGCCTACGACCGCTTTAGCCGTGGGGCAGTGGCTTACGGGGCGCTGGCCGATGAAATTGTGGAGAAAGGATGAATGCCATGGCCCAACAAAAGGGGCTGGGCAGGGGCCTGGGCGCCCTGCTTGGCGACTACAATCAGGCCCCGGAGGGGGACGGAACCCTCCGCCTGCTGCCCCTGCAGCGGGTGGAGCCAAACCCGGATCAACCCCGCCGGGATTTTAATGAAGAGGAGCTACAGGCCTTAGCGGACTCCATTGCCACCCATGGCATGTTGCAGCCCCTGACTGTGCGGGAAATCTCAGGTTCTGAATACTACCAGATCATTGCCGGAGAACGACGCTGGCGGGCAGCCCGGCTGGCTGGCCTCACGGAGGTCCCCGCCTTGGTGGTGGAGGCGGATGACCGGAAAGCCATGGAGCTGGCCCTCATAGAAAACCTCCAGCGTCAGGATTTGAATCCTGTGGAAGAGGCCCTGGGATATCAGAGTCTTCTCTCCGATTACGGCCTGACCCAGGAGGAGGCAGCCCAGCGGGTGGGAAAGTCCCGTCCCGCCGTGGCCAATGCCCTGCGACTGCTGAACTTAGACGAGGACCTGCTGGCGTTGGTTCGGTCCGGTAAACTGAGTCCCGGCCATGCCCGCGCGGTTTTAAGCGTCAAAGACCCCAAAAAGCAGCGGGAGGCAGCCCAGAAGATCGCTGCGCTGGACCTGTCCGTCCGCCAGGCGGAAGCCCTGTGCCGGACACTGTGCCGGGAACCCAAGCCGGAGCCCCCTACGCAGGCGCTCCAGGTGAACTATGTGGCGGAGTGTGAAAAAACCCTGTCACACCATCTGGGTCGCGGCGTCAAAATTATCAGCGGCAAACGGAAGGGCCGGTTTGAGCTGGAATTTTATGGCCCGGAAGATTTACAGCGGCTCTATGAAGCCCTGCAAGCCCTGCCAAAGGAGATGGGGAACAAACCATGAAAAAGCAGCCAGAGAAAAAACCGGCCAAATCCGGCCACGAGCTATTGGAAAAAATGGGCCAGCTGATCGAGGAGCAACCGGAGGCCAGCGCGCCCCCCGCCCAGGAGCCACCTGGGGAAAAACCCACATCCCCCAACCGCAATCGGGCTCTCATGACTTACATCGCCTTTCTGTTTGGCGTGGCGTTTGTTTTGGTACTGCTCTCCTTCCTGATTCAGCAAAAGGACTCCCGGCAAACCATTTCGGAGCTAAACCAAAACGCCAACAGCGCTTTGTCCCGGGCAGAGCAGCTTCAGGACAACAACCGGGAGCTGCTGGAGGCCAACCAGGCCCTTCAGGACCAGGTGGTACAGCTCCAGGCTGACCTGGACGAGACAAGCAAGAATTACAGCCAGCTGGAAGAGACCAACACATCGCTCCAGGAGAGCCATGCGGCCCTACAAGCCCAATGCACAAAGCAGGAGCAACAGGTCCAAGCTTATGAGCTGCTGCTGTCTGCGCAGCGGGCTTTAGATCAGGAAGATACCGAGGAATTTCTGACCGCCATGAAGGATCTGAAGCCTTTGGCAGAAAATTTAGATGCAGAAGGCAAGACCCTGTATCAGGAGCTACTCCCCCTGGCGGTGGAGCCCCAGGAAAATACCAGGGAAACTAACCCATGAGGTGAATTATCATGTTGGATATCAAACGGATCAAAGAAGCCCCGGAGGCGGTAAAAGCGGGTCTGCGGGCCAAAGAAGTGAACTGTGATGAGGCGGTGGACCGGATTTTGGAGCTAGACGCCCAGCGCCGGGCGCTAATTGTGGAGACGGAGACCAAAAAGGCCGAGCAAAACCGGATCTCCAAGGAAATCCCCCGGCTGAAAAAGGCCGGGCAAGATGTCACCCCCATTTTCCGTGAGATGGCAGAGCTGAAAACCGCCATTGCCGCCGCCGCAGAAAAGCTGGATGCAGTAGAAGTGGAATACCACAACCTGATGCTCAGTCTTCCCAACCTGCCGGACCCAGATCTGGTCCCCGGTGGCAAAGAGCACAACGAGCCCCTGCGGTATTATGGTGAGCCCCATCACTTTGATTTTACCCCCAAACACCACGTGGACCTGTGCCTGGATCTGGGTCTCATTGACTATGATCGGGGGACGAAGCTGGCCGGCTCCGGGTTCTGGATTTACAAGGGAATGGGCGCCCGGCTGGAGTGGGCCCTGCTCAACTATTTCATAGATGCCCATGTAGCTGATGGCTATGAGTTTATTTTGCCGCCCCACATGCTGGAGTACCAATGCGGCGAGACGGCCGGGCAGTTCCCCAAGTTTGCTGACGAAGTCTATAAGATCGCCAACCCTACAGATGACCGGGTCCATTATATGCTCCCCACAGCGGAAGCAGCCCTGGCCAGCGTATACCGGGGTGAGATTCTGCCGGAGGCTGAGCTGCCAAGAAAGTTCTTCGCCTATACCCCCTGCTTCCGCCGGGAGGCCGGCAGCCACCGGGCGGAAGAACGGGGTATGGTACGGGGCCACCAGTTCAACAAGGTGGAAATGTTTCAGTACACCCGTCCCGAGGACTCTGATCAGGCTTTTGAAGAGTTGGTGGGCAAGGCAGAGCGGCTGGTGCGGGACCTGGGCTTCCATTTCCGCACGGTGAAGCTGGCTGCCGGCGACTGTTCCGCCTCTATGGCACGGACCTATGACATTGAGATTCAAATTCCCTCCATGAATGGCTATAAAGAGGTTTCCTCCGTGTCCAATGCCCGGGACTATCAGGCCCGCCGGGGCAACATCCGCTTCCGCCGGGAAGCCACGGGTAAGCCTGAATTTGTCCACACCCTCAATGGCTCCGGCCTGGCCACCTCCCGCATTTTCCCCGCCATGGTAGAACAAAACCAGCGGGCCGATGGCTCCGTGGTGGTACCGGAAGTGCTAAGAAAATACTTGGGTGGAATTGAGATCATTGAAAAGAAATAGACATGCAAACGCCTTGGCGCTCCGCAAAGCTGGACTTGCGAAGCGCCAACTTTTACCTGGCGGATGTCGGATCTGCCGTCAACACACAGCACCAAGGAGGAACATGATGTTTCAAAGAATATCCAGTCTGATACTGCTCTTCTGTCTCACAGCCGCGTTGCTTCCCCATGGGAATGCCGCAGCTGCCAATCAAAAACCAGAATACTTTGCCAACAGCGATGTGGAAGCATATGTAGAGGAATACCTCTACGGTATGGACGAAGAGCAGGGTAATCGCCTGTATCGGGAGAGCCGGGAGCACTCCGGCAGGGTGTACCTCACAGAAGCGTCTGTGCTGCAAATTTGCTCCGCCGGGCAGAGGCTCTTCGCACTTACCCGGGAATCCGGCAAATCTGTCATCTCCTATCTGGACTTGGAGACCTGGCAATGGAACCGGGTGACGGAGACCGTTGCGGAAATTTCCAGATTTGCAGTGGCAGGCAGCCGCCTGTATTATCTGGCTGACGAAGCCATCTTTTACCGGGATCTGGATACCGGACATTCCAGTGCGCTGCTACGCCGGGAGGGACTGTCCCGCTTCTGGCTGGCCGGGCCAGAGCTGGTGGATTATATGCTGGCAGATGGGAATGTCGTCTACCGGTACCACACCACCACCGGTGAAATTACCAGCTACACCAATCCAAAAAGCGCCCTGAAAACCAGCTCTTCTGTTTCAGTCCAAAGGGAACATGCAGAAACACGCCTCACCCTGGACCAGTTGAAGGAGAAGTTTCCGGACGGAATGTACTGGAATCATGTGGGTAGCCCCGATCCGAACCCAGACGGATACACGCAGTTCCCCTGCGATGAATGTGAGCGCCCTTATGGCTGCCGGGATTGTACACAGAAGGCAGATTGCACCTGCAACTCATTTCTAGGGGCCTGGCAATGCGTAGGATTTGTCAAAAAGTTGGCCTATGATTACTATGGCACCAACACCAGAGACTGGACGGAGTTCTATGACCTGGACCAGCTCCAGGCAGGAGACGTGATCCGCTTTCGGAACGACACCCATAGCATTTGGGTCACAGCAGTGGACGGAGACACCGTCACCTATGCCGACTGCAACTTCACAGGAAAGTGCCAAATCCGCTGGGATGGTCAGCTTTCCAAGACCACCATCCAAGAGTCTCTGTCCTATATCCTCTCGCCAGATCAGGTAACACCCGCACCGGACCCCAATCCTGAGCCAGACCCAGATCCCAGCCCCTTTGCGGACGTGAAGGCGGACCAATTTTATTACACGCCTGTACTCTGGGCTGTGGAAAACGGCATTACGTTGGGAGTAGATGCCACCCACTTCAAACCCAATGACAGCTGCACCCGGGGCCAGGTCGTGACCTTTCTCTGGCGGGCAGCCGGCTGTCCGGCCCCTGCCGGGACAGAATGTCCCTTCGGGGACGTAGTTCCCGATCAGTACTGCTATCAGGCGGTCCTGTGGGCCTACGAAAACGAAATTGCTCTCGGGGTGAGCGGCAACCTCTTTAACCCGGAGGGAACCGTCACACGCGGGCAGGTTGTCACCTTCCTCTGGCGCGCCATGGGGCAGCCGCCGGCAGAGACGGAAAACCCCTTCCAGGACATTTCTGAGGATCGGTTCTATTACAGCGCCGTCCTCTGGGCTGTGCAAAGCGGGATTACCAACGGCATGGAGGCCGGGCAATTCAAGCCGGAGGACAACTGCACCCGGGGCCAGGTGGTGACTTTCCTACACCGGAATTACGGATGACATGGTCCAAATCAGCCTGAGTTGCACCTGCTATAAAAGGCAATCACTTTGACTTGCCCTCTTTTGTAGCAGGCCCACCCCCTGTTTTTGTTTCAGGGCAGCAGCATATCCCCTTTTCGGGTCCAAGTGCACCCATCACTGGCACGGAAGCGCCCTGCCTTCCCCCGGAGGCAAGAGCGCTCCCGCGCCAGTACGGAAACAGGAAATGCTGCCGTCCTGGTTTTTGTTTTAGAGCTTCTTGAAAAATGTCTCATATAACGGTATAATGGCAGAAAAGACCAAAGTATGGAAAGAGGGCAGACGATTATGAGACGTTTTTTTGCTTTTTTCATCCTCGCAGCTGTGCTGTGTGGCCTCACCTCTGGCCACGCCGGAGCTTCCAGCCCTGCGCCGGTGGTGACGGATAACGCAGGAGATCACAACTATGAGGGAAACACCGCCCGGCCAGTACGTTCCTACCTGATGGCAGGCAATGGCAGCTTCATGACGCGGGTGGAATACACTGGGGACCGGATCACCGTAGAATCCTACAACGAGACGGGGCAAATTCTGTCCCAGCAGGACCTGGCGGTAGAGTTGCCTCTGTTTGGCGGCTTTTACTCTGGAGACCAGTACAATTTCTTCGTCTTTGGCCAGGAAAACCCGGAGGAAGACGATGGCAGGGAAGTCATCCGGGTGGTCCGTTATACCAAGGACTGGAGGCGGCTGGATGACGCCCGTCTGACAGGGGCCAATACGGTAACGCCCTTTCACGCCGGGAGTCTCTGTATGGTACAGTGTGGAGATATGCTGTACATCCGTACCAGTCACAAAATGTATCAGAATCCAAGCGACGGACTGAACCACCAGGCCAACCTCACCTTTTGTGTGCAGATTTCCACCATGGAGGTGACGGACCGGCACACCGCTGTCAGCCGTTTCGGCTTTGGATATGTGAGTCACTCCTTCAACCAGTTTCTGGCACTGCGGGGCACCACCCTCCTGGCAGCAGACCACGGAGACGCCTATCCCCGGGCAGTGGCGCTGTCCCGTTGCGCCCGGCCAGGCGGGGAGGAGACCTTCTCCGGCTATGCGGATATGGTGGAAGTCCTCCCCATTTCCGGAGAAACCGGAGACAATCGTACGGGCCTTAGCCTGGGCGGGTTGGCGGCAACCTCCTCGGCCTACCTGGTTGCAGGCTGCTCCGTGGCGCAGAACGAGGAAAGCGCCTTCGGTGGCGTCCGGAACATCTTTGTCACCAGCACCCCGGCGCAAAATTTCACCCAGTCCGCCACAGAACTCCGTTGGATAACGTCCTTTGAAGACAGCCAGCCCGCAGGCGCCTCCAATCCCTATCTGGTCAAACTGGGGGAGGACCGGCTGCTTCTGCTCTGGGAGGCCCAGGAGGAGCTGCAGTTCGGCTTCCTGGATGGTTCCGGAAAACTGGTGGGGAATATCTACCATGGCAGCGGCAGATTGTCCGATTGTCAGCCGGTAATATTGGAGGGCTCTGTCTGGTGGTACTGCACCGCCAAAAGCGGGCCGGTGTTTTACCGGCTGGACCCCAAAACCGGTGGACTGGAGTGCCTGAACGGGTCCGTTTCCGTAACTCTGGACCCAAACGGCGGCACAGTCAGCCCTTCCATGGTGTCCGTCACGTATGGCGCATCCTATGGTCCCCTGCCGGATCCGGTTCGCCTGGACTACGCCTTTGCAGGCTGGTACCTGGACCAAGGCGGGACGAAGCTCCGGGTGACGGAGGATACCCAGGTGACAATCGGCAGGGACCATACCCTCTACGCTCAGTGGACCCCAGCCCCTCACACCCATGATTACAAAGCTGACGTGACGCCCCCAAGCTGTACAGAAGAGGGATACACCACCTACACCTGTACCCTCTGCGGCCATTCCTATCGGGATACCTACACCCCGGCCCTGGGCCACAGCCTGGGACCGGCAGTCTGCAAGCAAGAACCCACCTGCACAGATCCAGGATTGCAGGAGCGCGCCTGTATCCGCTGCGGCCACAGTCAGCCGGAGACCATAGCACCTCTGGGGCATGCCTACGATCAGGGCATCGTGGCTCAGGAGCCCACCTGTACCAGTCCCGGCACCACCGTCTATACATGCACCCGGTGCGGCATCCGAGAAACCCAAGCCATTTCTCCTTTACCTCACCAATATGGGGAACTGGTCACACCCCCCACCTGTACCGAGGAGGGCTACACCACCCACACCTGCTCTGTCTGCGGAAACTCCTATGTGGACTGTTATGTAAACCCCAGAGGCCACAGCTGGGACAAAGGCAGGGTGACCACACCGCCCACACCGGCCAAACCCGGTGTAAAGACCTATGTCTGCACCCGGTGCAACGAAAACCGGACCGAATCCATTGGTCCCTGGCCAAACCCTTTTGTGGACGTTGAAGAAGGACGGTACTACTATACGCCGGTCCTGTGGGCTGTCTATGCCGGGGTTGCTTCCGGCATAGACCGTACCCACTTTATGCCGGAGCAAACCTGCACCCGGGGGCAGGTAGTGACCTTCCTGTGGCGTGCCAAGGGATGCCCAGCCCCGGAATCGGCCCAGTGCCCCTTCCTGGATGTGACCCCCAAGCGGTATTACTATGATGCGGTGTTGTGGGCAGCAGAACAAGGCATCACCGCCGGCGTGGACGCCACCCACTTCAACCCCGAGGGAGTCGTAACCCGGGGGCAGCTGGTAACCTTCCTGTGGCGCGCCGGAGGCTGCCCCGCTGTATCCGGCAGAAATCCATTCGTGGATGTGACGCAGGACCGATTCTACTATGACGCCGTGTTGTGGGCCGCTGCCAGGGGAATTACCCTGGGGATTGATGCCACCCATTTTATGCCCAATCGAAGCTGCACCCGGGGGCAGGTCGCCACCTTCCTCTTCCGGGAGTCGGAAGGATAATTTGGCACCTGTTGGCATTTCAGAAAGGGGCAATGGCAACGTGCACGTTTTATCAGAGGTCCTTGCTTATATCAGGGTCCCCTTTTTCCCCTTGTGGCCCATCGGGTTCATTTTTCCCTTCTGAAGGCCATCCGGACCAGGCAGAAGCAGGGAACATACAGGCCTTGGGCAGTTGCCGCCGGGATATGTCTGCCGCTTTCCCTTTTGGGCGCCATTGCAGTCAGTGACATGCTCTCTGCCTAACTGAAGAGGGCTAAAAGCAGCATGTGCAAAGGGTAAAACCAATAAAACCCATACCGACCCAGGGGCCGCCGGGAGCTCCGGCGGCCCCGGTAGACCGCCAGCAGAGGGAAGGACAAAATCCCCAGGGCCTCCAAAGGTACCGGAATTCCCGGAAGGAAGACAAACTGGAATGCGTAGCACATCCACAGGAACATCCCCCCGCAAATCCAGAACCTCCTCCGCAGGCCGTGGGTGCAGTAAAATAGCAGGCACAGGAGCACCCCGAAGGCTCCATAATCGGTGTTCAGCAGCTCTCCCAGCAGGCAGCATCCCGCTGCGGCAGAAAGCCAGGCCAATGAGGGCAACCCCGGCTCCCGGGGCGCCCGCTGGACACAGGCCATGGCGCACAACCCCAGGGCCAGGGTCCAAAGGACATTTTGTCCGGACCAGTCCACCCATTGCTTGCCAGTCATCCGGTCAAAGGGAAGCTCAGCCAAGAGGGCAAAGAGAACCAGGCGCTGGAGATACCGCTTCCGGCTGTGGGTCAGGCGAAACCCCTCTGCCAGGAAAAAGGCAAATATGGGAAAGGCCAGCCGCCCCACGCACCGAAGCCACAGCACACCGGGAAAGAGTGCTACCCCTATATGGTCGATGAACATGGTGCCGGCGGCGACACAGCGAAGAGTCTCCCGGGAGGGGCCGGATCTCATTCTTCTCTCCATAAGGCTCAATCCAGGGGTTCTGCAGGCACCAGGCTCCGGGCCTCGGGGATCGGAGCGTTGGGGCTGGCTCCAAACCTCTTTTTGTAGGCCCGGGAGAAGGTGGAGTAATCCTGGAAGCCGCAGGCCTCGCTGACCTGGCCCAAGGCCTCCCCTGCCCTGATTCTCTCCCGAGCCAGGAGCAGCCGCTTCTCTGTGAGATACCCGTGAATGGTGTAGCCGGTTTCTGCCTTAAACCGGCGCATCATGTAGTATTTGCTGATATAAAACTGCCGGGACAGGCTGTCAATAGACTGGCGCTCAGACAGGTGCAGATTCAGATACTTGAGAATGGAGACGATCTTTTCGTCACAGGAGGCGGAGGCCACATATTGCAGCTGACGCGCCTCCAGATCCCGGGTGACGGCAATCAGAAATTGGGTCACCAGGGCCTTGTCCAGCAGCTCCTGGCCGTAGCCTGGGGCCGCCTGGGAGTCCCGCAGAGTCTCCAGCAGCCGGACAATCCGGACCTCCCGGTCTGGGCGGAGCACATAGCTGTATTTCTCCGCCGCCAGACGGAAACAACTGCCCAAGTCTGTCTCCGCCGTAGAGGCCTTCTGGAGAAACTCCGGGGCAATGTATAAAATGTACCGCTCATAGGCCTGTCCGGGGGCAATCTCCGGCCGGTGAATGGAGCCCCGGGGCACCAAAACCACATCTCCCGGCTCCAGGGCATAGCTCTGGCCCTCAATGGCATAGGAGGCGCGCCCGGCAAGCAGTACCAGGATTTTGTGAAAGCTGTGGTAATGCCAATCCACCGGTCCCATGACGGCGTCCTTCAGATGAAATAGCCGGAAATCCTCTTCGAGATAACCCCGGCGCGAGGCATTTTCCTGATCCATTTCCATTCCTCCCCTGCTCAGTGTGCATATAGTATACCACGGCGGGCATATTAAGTGCAAGCCGGTCTTGAATTCCTAGTAATCCTATCGTATTATATGGGAAGAGGTGAGAACAATGATGGTATCCACGAAGGGCCGCTATGCCCTAATCGTCTGCCTGGATCTGGCCCAGCAGGACCCGGAGGCATACATCTCTCTTCGAGAGGTAGCGCAGCGGCAGAACATATCTATGAAATACCTGGAGAGCATTGTTGCCATGCTGAACCGGGCCGGTCTGGTCCGGAGTCTGCGGGGCAAGGGCGGCGGTTACCGCCTGACCCGTCCGCCGGAGTCTTGCTCTGTGGGAGAAATTCTGCAACTTACAGAGGGTAGTATGGCACCGGTGTACTGTCTGGAGCCTGGCGGCGCCTGTGAAAAATCGGAGCGCTGCATCACCTATCCCATGTGGCGGCAGCTGGATCAGCTGATCGACAGCTACCTGCGCCGGGTGTCTTTGGCAGACCTGCTCCAGGGACGGCTGCCTCAAGATTTGCCCTGCCCCCAGCCAAAGACCGGTCAAGTGGAAACAACGGTTTGCAAGTGCGGCGAATAGAGGCCTGGCAAAACCAGGTTACCCCTCTCCGCCATTTCCAGGGAACTGAGTAGGGGCTGCTACATCGGGAAGTCCTATAATTCCTATTGACTTGGTAGGAATTGTGTGCTAGAATGCCCTCAGAAGCGATGAGGGACCCTTGAGGAGGAAAGACCATGGCAATTTATCAATCGGTAGAAGGACTGGTGGGCCGGACGCCCCTGGTGCGGCTGGGCCGGTTTACCGCCAACCGCGGCTTGCGGGCGCAGATTCTAGGAAAGCTGGAGAGCCGGAATCCAGGCGGTAGCGTAAAGGACCGGGTAGCCCTGGAGATGCTCCGCCAGGCAGAAGAAGACGGATTGCTCTCCCCCGGCGGCACCATCCTGGAGCCCACCTCCGGCAACACCGGCATCGGCCTTGCCGCCTTCGGCGCAGCCAGAGGCTATCGGGTCATCATCATCATGCCAGAGACCATGAGCCCGGAGCGCCGGAAGCTGATCCGGGCATACGGCGCAGAGCTGGTTCTTACACCGGGTTCCGCGGGAATGGCCGGGGCGGTGGAGAAGGCCCGTCAACTGCAAAAGGAAATCCCCGGCGCTTGGATCGCCGGTCAGTTTGAAAATCCCTGCAATCCCAGAGCCCATTTTCGCACCACCGGCCCGGAGCTTTGGGCAGATACAGGCGGACGGCTGGACATTTTGGTGGGCGGTGTGGGCACCGGCGGCACCATCACTGGCGCGGGCCGGTATCTGAAGCAGCAAAATTATAAAATTAAACTGGTCGCTGTGGAACCTGCTGCCTCTCCCCTCCTGGAGGGCGGAGCACCCGGCCCTCACGGCATTCAGGGTATCGGCGCCAATTTCATTCCCCGCGTCCTGGACACCCGCCTGTATGACGAGGTGGTACCGGTGACGGAGGAGGAGGCCTATACAGCAGTCCGGGATCTGGCCCGCCTGGAGGGCCTCCTGGTGGGTATCTCCTCCGGCGCAGCTGTGGCGGCGGCGGCCCGGGTGGCAGCCCGTCCGGAAAGCCAGGGGAAAACTCTGGCGGTGATCCTCCCCGACGGAGGGGAACGGTACCTGTCCACCGCCCTGTTTCCGGATTGACGGAGATCCAATCGGGATTCTTCCGATTTTGACATAAATCTCAATTTATACTATACAAAGGGTGATCATATGAATCGCATTTATGTAGACAATGCAGCCACCACCCCGATTTCTGACACAGCCCGCCGGGTTTTGCTGGAAACCATGGACCGGGCCTGGGGCAACCCCTCCTCTCTGCACACCGTCGGCCAGGAGGCCGCAGAAGTACTCTTGAAGGCCCGGCAGGATGTAGCCAAATGCCTGAATGCCGCCCGGGAGCGGGAGATTACCTTCACCTCCGGCGGCAGTGAGGCAGACAATCAGGCTCTGCTCTCCGGCGCCATGTTAGGGAAAAAGAAGGGGAAAATGCACATCATCTCCACCGCCTTTGAGCATCACGCCGTTCTCCACAGCCTGAAGCGCCTGGAGAAGGAGGGCTTCCAGGTGACCCTTCTGGACGTGGGCCGCAAAGGTCTGGTGACGGCGGAGCAGGTGGAAGCTGCCATCCGGCCCGATACCTGCCTGGTCTCTATTATGTTTGCCAATAACGAAGTGGGCACCATTCAGCCCATTGCGGAAATCGGCACAGTCTGCCAGAAGCACGGCGTGCTGTTCCATACCGACGCCGTGCAGGCTGCCGGACACCTGCCCATTGACGTCCAGGCCATGCACATCGACCTGCTCTCCCTGTCCGGCCACAAATTCGGCGCCCCCAAGGGCGTAGGCGCTCTGTATGCCCGGACCGGCGTGTGGCTCACCAACCTCATTGAAGGTGGCGCCCAGGAGCGGAGCAAGCGGGCAGGGACGGAGAATGTTCCCGGCATCGCCGCCATGGCCGCCGCTTTCACCGAGGCCTGCCAGAACATGAAGGAGACAGCCGCCCGGGTGTCCAAGCTTCGGGATCAGCTGTTGGAAGGCCTCAGCCAAATTCCCCTCACTATAGTCAATGGCGACACGGAGCACCGGCTCCCCGGCAACGTAAATGTCTGCTTCCAAGGCATCGAGGGTGAATCTCTCCTGCTGCTCCTGGATGCCAAGGGGATCGAAGCCTCCTCCGGCTCTGCCTGCACCTCCGGTTCTCTGGATCCCAGCCATGTGCTTTTGGCCCTGGGACTTCCTCATGAGGTGGCCCATGGCTCTCTGCGCCTGTCCCTCAGCGGAGCCAACACCCAGGAGGATGTGGATTATATGCTCCAGGAGATTCCTCAGGTGGTTTCTTATCTGCGTTCCATTTCCCCGGTGTGGGAGGCAATTGAGAAAGGAGAAATTGATTATGCTGTACAGTGAAAAAGTCATGGATCACTTCACCCACCCCCGGAACTTGGGTAAAATGGACGACGCCGACGGCGTCGGCGAGGTGGGCAACGCCAAGTGCGGCGACATTATGAAGATCTATATCAAGGTGGAAAATGACGTCATTACGGACGTGAAATTCAACACCTTTGGCTGTGGCTCCGCCATTGCCTCTTCCTCCATGGCCACGGAGATGATCAAGGGCAAACCCATTTCCGAAGCCCTGGAGCTGTCCAACAAGGCTGTGGTGGAGGCCCTGGACGGGCTGCCTGCCCATAAGCTCCACTGCTCCGTCCTGGCTGAAGAGGCCGTCCGGGCTGCTGTCAAGGACTACTACGACCGCAACGGCATCCCCTACGACAAGGAGAAGTTTGCCGAAAACTGCGCCGCTTGTCACGAAGGTGCATGTCACTGCGGCTAAAGGAGCATAGCAACGCTGCTGCAAATCGTGAGCGAATCAGAACTCCCTTGATGTCCCCTGTGAAGGTTTCCACTTCATGCAGGGTTCCGTGGGCAGATCTGACCGGTCCGGCTTGCAGCAGCTTTTTCATGCCAAAACAAAAAATTTTTGAATATCCTGTAAGATGCCAGCTCCAATCGGTAGTTGATCAGTAGGAGAAAGGAGGTACTGCCGTGGAAGATGCAGAGATTGTGGACCTGTTTTTCCAGCGTTCAGAACAGGCCATCCCGGAAACGGCCGCCAAATACCAGGGGCTGATTTTTCAGATTTCCCGAAATATCCTGGAAAACCCCCAGGACGCGGAGGAGTGTGTCAACGATACATACCTGGGCCTATGGAACGCCATCCCGCCCCACCGGCCCAATCCCCTGCTGGCCTTTGTCTGCCGGGTTGCCCGGAATGTATCCCTGAACCGCTACCGCCATAATCACGCCCAAAGGCGGGATGAAAGCCGGAATCTCCCCCTGGTAGAGCTGGAGGGCTGCCTGGCCGCTCCCTCCGCCGAGGAGACCTGGTCGGCGCAGGCACTGGGTCAGACGCTGGACTGCTTTCTGGACACCCTGGACAGGAAAAGCCGGGTGATGTTTCTCCGGCGGTATTGGTTTTCCGACTCTGTCTCGTGGATTGCCAGGCAAATGGGCATAACGGAAAACCATGTCTCCGTGCAGCTGCACCGCATCCGCAGTCGACTCAAGCAATATCTGGAACAGGAAGGAGCAGTATGATGAAATACGAAATATGGACAAAAGCCATGGAGGAAATCAGCGACCGGCACATTGTGGAAGCCGCTAAAATCCAGAAAAAGCGCCGCCGGCCCCTTTGGCTGGGCCTGACTGCAGCGGCAGCTGTGGCCGCCATCGTCCTGGGCGTTGTGTTATGGCCTGGTGGAAGCCCTCTGGTCCCCACGGTGCAGGCGGTCAGCCAGGCGGAATATCCGGCATCTGCACCCTATCCGGACGAGTCGTCCGATGCCGCTGGGGCCTCCTATGAGGCTTGGTATCAGGACCAGGCGGCGCGGAGGGAATGGAGCAAACAATGCAACCAGACTCTGGGCTCCTTCCTCTCCTCCACCATCCCCCAGTTTCTGGCAGGGCAAACCGAAGAAAACCGGGTATACTCTCCCCTCAGCCTCTACATGGCGCTGGCCATGCTGGCCGAGCTCACAGACGGCAATAGCCGCCAGCAGGTACTGGACCTGCTGGATGTACCGGACCTGGAGACCCTGCGAACCCGGGCCACGGCCCTGTGGCAGTCCCACTATGTGAACGATGGGGCCACCACCTGCATTCTGGCTTCTTCGTTATGGCTGAATCAAGACGTAACCTTCGTCCAAAGCACCTTGGACACCCTGTCCAAAACCTATTATGCCTCCACCTATCAGGGAAAAATGGGATCAAAGGAGACCAACCAGGCCCTGCGGAGTTGGATCAACGAGCAGACCGGTGGGCTTCTTCAGGAGCAGGCGGAGGGACTGGAGCTGAGTGCCGAAACGGTTCTTGCCCTGGCCACGACGGTATACTTCCGGGCCAAATGGGCCTCAGAATTCTCCCCTTCCGCCACAGAACCCGGTCTCTTTCACGGGCTGTCCCAGGATATCACCTGTGACTTTATGAAAAGCAGCAGCACCCAACGGTACTGCCGGGGAGAAGCCTTCTCCGCAGTCTACCAGCCCCTGGAGGGAGGGGGCGGCATGTGGCTGCTGCTTCCGGATGCGGGTAGCACACCGGAGGACCTCCTCTCCAGTGGGGAAGCTGTCCGCTTTCTTCTCACCCAGGACACCTGGGAGGACAGCCAGTACCTGACGGTGCACCTACGCATGCCAAAATTTGATGTGGCCTCCGATCTGGATTTGAGTCAGGGCCTGCAAAGTCTGGGCGTCACCGATGTATTTGACAGCCATGTTTCCGACTTTACCCCCACCACTACCCAGACGGAAGAACTTTATATCAGCCAAGCCAACCATGCCGCCCGGGTGATGGTGGATGAAGAAGGCTGCACAGCAGCCAGCTACACCGTCCTGGCCGTAGAGGGAGCGGGCATGCCCCCGGAAGAAGAGGTGGACTTTACCTTAGACCGGCCCTTCCTCTTTGTCATAACAGGCGAAGATGGTCTGCCCCTCTTTGTGGGGACAGTTTATGAGCCCTGAGGGCACTCCCAATCTTCAGCATCCAGGTCCCGGTAAGCATAAACCCGCTGCCAGGTTCCGTCCGCGGCTTTGACGACGCTGCTCCGGTGACGGCTCAGTAGCCGGACGATCTGGTACACGTCAATCCAAATCTCGCTGTTGCATTCCTTCTGACTCTCATCAAAGATCAGCTCCAGACCGAAATGCAGGTGAACCGTCTCTATGTTATTGACGTTTTCATGTGTGGAATACCCCGTGCGTCCCATAAAGCCGATGACCTGCCCAGCCTGGACCAGATCTCCCTCCTGCAAACCCGGGGCGAATGGCGTGTCCTTTTGCAGGTGGGCATAGTAATAGTACCGCCGGTGGTCCAGAGAACGGATTCCCACCCGCCAGCCGCCATACTGATTCCAGCCCATGGCCTCCACGGTCCCCGCCTCTACGGCCACAATGGGTGTCCCCAAGGCACCCATCAGGTCATTGCCCAGATGCTTCCGGGCAAAGCCATAGCTTCGCCCTACGCCGAAGTCGTCACAATGGCTGTAGCCGTAGCCGGCGGCAATGGGCGAAAAGGCCTTGAGCCCGTAGGAGGCTTTCCAAATCTTCTCCCCCCGGTCGTCCTCCACCAAAATGGCATAATTTCCCACAAGCCCCCCCAGGGCCGCATCATAGGCCTGGTGGTAATAGGAATAATATTTGAACAGCTCTCCCAAAAGCTCCTGAGGGCTCTGACCGGTCTGCAAATCCTGATAGGCCTGTTCCACAGGTTTTCCCGTCACCTTCCCCCCGGTCCGGCAGGCAGCCAAAGCCAGCAGATCAATCCAGCTCACAGGCATATCCTGCTCCTGGGACCGGATATCCAGAGCCAAAGCCTTATCCATGGCTTCATAGGAGACGTTAAAGTCCACCCATTTGATGTAATCCTCCGCTCCATGGACCGGACCCACCAGAAGCGCCAGAATCAAAATCATAATAAAAAACCGCCGTCTCATGTAAAACCACCTCCGTGGTATTGTGCGAAGCGGTGGAAGCTCTATGCCAGGAAAATTTTTCATACATACGCCGCTGCATCCCACCAGTCGGGTACCTTTTATTTTCGCATGAGTGGATCCACCTACCTCTTGACCTCCCGTCTGCTTTCCTGTATAATGTCCCTAAATTCATAAGAGACAGTTCGTGACCATCCTGTCTGTAAACAAAACTACGGATTTCCCGCCGGGTTTGCCGGAGGGTGAAGGTGGGCGCATTGCGCCCATTTTTTGTTGGGATGGGTCTCGTCTGCCCATCCCATGTTTTGGAGGTAACACCAATGTCAAAAAACATCAAGTTTCTGGTCCATGGGGGCGTCCTGGCGGCGCTGTATGTGGTCCTCACCTATGCGCAGAATCTGCTGTGGCCCGGCTCCACCACCATGGCCATTCAGATGCGCCTGTCTGAAGCCCTGTGCATCTTTGCCTTCTTCACACCGGCGGCCATTCCCGGCCTCACCTTGGGCTGTCTGCTGTATAACGTCAGCTGGGCCCAGGCCCTGCCCCTGGACTGGCTGGTGGGGAGTCTGGCCACCCTTCTGGCCACCGCCTCCATGTGGGGGTTGCGGAAGGTACGCCTCGCCAAGTGTCCCTTCCTGGGCCTTTTGATGCCCGCTCTCTGGAATGCCCCCCTGGTTGGCTGGGAGTTGGCCGTATATCTGGGCGAAAACGGCTTTATCTGGCCTCTGTTTGGTTTGAACGCCCTGTACGTATTCCTGGGGGAGGCCGCCGTTTTGCTGGTTTTGGGTACCATCTTGTATTACGCCGTGACCGCGCGGAAGCTGGATCAACGTCTTTTCCAGAAAGCATAGACAAAAAACATCGCCGTACCGGCTCCGAAAGCCAGTACGGCGGTGTTTTTGTCCGTTTACAGCTCTTCCAAGAATTGCAACAGCGCTGTAAAATCTCCCTGTGCACAACCGGGCATTCCGCCCCGGTTGATGAGGCAATCCGTCACCAGAAAGGTCTCCAAGCCTGCGGCCCCAGCGGCTTCCACATCCTCCTGCACATCGTTTCCCACCATGAGACAGCAGCTGGGCTCTAAATGCATTCTGTTCAGGATTTCCCAATAATAGGCGGGATTTGGCTTACAGGCACTGGAATTTTCATAATCGGTGACCCAGTCGAAGTCCTCCGGCCGGAGCCCCACCCAGCTCAGCCGGGTCCGGACGCCTGCCGGTGGGAACAGAGGATTCGTGGCCAGAATCACCCGCTCTGCCTTCCTCCGGGCCAATGCCACTGCCTGGGAAGCTCTGGGATTGGGGCCGGTAAAGGACCGGGCCTTCTGAAACTCCGTCGCATAAAAGGCGTCAAAAATTGGAATGTGGTCATACACCTGAGGCCCCAGCACCTGGGCGAAGGTCTCCCAAAAGGCCTCGCAATTGGAGCGGTTGCCCTGATTTTTCACCATCGCTCCCACACCCTTCCACAGGGCCGGAACCAGCGTCTCTTCCCGATAGCCATACGGGGCAGCCGTCTGGGCCAAAAGATGGAAGTACCCCTCGGTGAATTGGTCAAGATCCATGGGCAGCAGCGTGCCGTCCAGGTCAAATAAAATTGCCTGATATGTCATGGATTCCTCCTAATCTTTCATAAGACTATAGACGCCACTGATTTCGCGCTTCCACCAGCAGGCCGCCTATTTTCTCAGTCTTTGTACTTTTGGGATTCTGCCACTGCCATTTGGTCGCAGCGGTTGTTGCGGGAATTGGTGCTGTGTCCCTTGACCCAATGATAGTGGACCTGATGAGTCTGGAGCAAAGGCAGGAGCGTTTCCCAGAGGTCTACGTTCAGTGCGGGCTTTTTGTCTGATTTGATCCAGCCCCGCTTCTTCCAACCCCATACCCAGCCCTTTTCCAAGGCGTCAATGACATACTTGGAGTCGGAATACAGTTCCACCACACAGGGCTCTTTCAGCTTCTTCAGTGCCTCAATCACAGCCGTAAGCTCCATTCGGTTGTTGGTGGTTTCCGGCGCACCGCCGGAAAGGGTACGTTCATGTCCGTTGTATTCCAGAATCGCCCCCCAGCCGCCAGGGCCTGGGTTGCCGGAGCAGGCTCCGTCTGTGTAGATGGCGACGGTCTTCAAGTAGCGTCCTCCCCGTTTTCCGTCTCCTGGGCTTCCTCAAAACCACCGCCCAGCTTTCTCCGTCGGGGCGCCGGCTTTGCCAGAGAGCAGCAGCCAGTCAGCTGCCACAAAATCATGGCGGCAAAGAAGAGCCGGTTGGTCCATCCGGAATCTGCCAAAGAAATGCAGCTGAAAAACACCGCCGCCATGGAGCAGAAGATGGAAGCCCGCCTCCGTCCCTTCCCCAAGGGGAATCCGGCCAACTGGTAGGCAGCCACCATAGAAGCCACAACCGCCAAAAGCTCAAAACAGTAATCCCCCAACAGGGGATCGGCGCTCCATCCCCGGAACCGGCAAATGAGCAGCGCTGCCAAATACAGGCACACCAGCATCCCGGCAGGCCCCGAAGCCTTACCAGAGAGGCGCAAATACCCGCTGTAAGCCAAAGCTGAGGCGCCGCCCAACCCCAGGATAGAAACCAGGGTGGTAAACAGATCCGGCTTGTCCAGCAGCTGCACCAGGGCGCAGACAAAGAGGGCTGCTGCCGAGAGCATCATACAGACACCCGGCGCCGAAGCGGCCTTAAAATTCTCCTCCAGCCCGGCGCGGTTTCCCATACCAAGGCATATCAAAACCAGGCCAAGCACCACGACCCCGGAGAGAATCCAAAGGGCCACAAAGGGCCAACTGCCGGGAATCTGCACGCCCTGGGCGTCATATCCCACCGCCAGCATCCTAAGGCGCAGGAAAAACCCCACAATCCCACCTGCAAGGGTTAGCAAAAGCACCGGAAGCGGGCCAAATTTTTGATCTTTCATTGTCTTCATCCATCCTTTTGCTGCCGGGGCAGCAAGATCTTTCCCAGTTGTGAGAAACAGAACCATTATAACACACGGGGCAAGGAAAGGGAACGGCGCCGGGAAATTTTTTCTCATCCCCTTGTAATTCCGGCTCTGTTGGTATATCCTTGGAAGCAAGGAGTTGATGCAATTGAAAAAATGGAATTGGGTTCTTTTGTCCCTCCAGTGGCTGGTTTATGGCATTTGCGTCATCGATGGCATCTGCATCGCCCAGGGACTTTCCTTTTTGGGGACAACCTTGGGCAACCTGGTCTCCGGTCTGTTTTTTGCCATTCTGGCAGGCCGGTTCTTCCTGATTTGGCACATGGGGAACCGGCGCAGCCTGCGGCGGCTGCGGACCCACGCACTGTGTGTACTGTGCCTGTCCCTGGGAATGCTCATCATATGGCTGCTTCTGTGGCGGGGCAATCAGCTACTTTATGAGGCGGCTCTGTATCTGCTACTTCTGGTGTCTGTGCCTCTGCCCTCCTGCTCCTGGATGATTCTGCCAGTTGTGGGCTGGGCCCTGCTTTTGGTGGGCTCCTGGATGCTGGATAGGCGCTGGTCTCGGCTCCCTCCCAAACAGTCAACCATCTGATCATAAAATAGACAGGAGAAGAATATGGAAGTCATGACATTTGTAGTGCCCTGCCTCTTCGGACTGGAGGGGTTGGCTGCGGAAGAGCTGCGGCGACTGGGCCTGGACTCCGTCCAGGCGGAAAATGGCCGGGTCCTGTTTCAGGGCGGTCAGGAGGCCATGGCCATGGCCAACTTGTGGCTACGGACCGGAGAGCGGGTGCTTTTGCGCCTGGCAAAAGGGCCGGCCCGCTCCTTTGAGGAGCTGTTTCAAATCGTGGCCACCACACCTCTGGAAGAGGTCATCCCCCGTGATGGAAAATTCCCTGTAAAAGGGCACAGCCTAAACAGCCAGCTTCACTCTGTACCGGACTGCCAGGCCATTGTGAAGCGGGCTGCAGCAAAGCGCCTGGGAGCAAAATACGGTGTCACCTGGCTGCCGGAGACCGGGGAATTGTATCAGCTGCAGTTTTCCCTGATGCACGATGAATTTGAACTGTTTCTGGATACCACCGGCCCGGGACTGCACAAGCGGGGCTACCGGGCTGTGGGCAACGATGCTCCCCTGCGGGAAACCCTGGCCGCCGGGATGGTCCAGCTGACCAGATACCGGGGCCGGGACTTTTTCTGGGACCCCTTCTGCGGCTCCGGCACCATCCCCATTGAAGCTGCCCTCATCGCCAAAAACCGGGCGCCGGGCCTCACCCGGGGGTTTGCTGTGGAACGGTTTGCTTGGATAGACGGGACCCTCTTCCCCCGCCTCCGGCGGGAAGCCCCGGAGCGGGAATATCAGGGGGATTACCGCATTCTGGGCTCAGACAACGATCCCAAATGCGTCAGCCTCTCCATGGCCAATGCCAGAAAAGCCGGTGTGGGCCGGCTCATCCAGTTCCGGGACGCCGACGCCACCAAAGCGAGCCTTCCGGCGCAGGAGGGAATCTTGGTATGCAATCCCCCCTATGGTCAGCGGATGTTGGAGCAGCGCCAGGCCCAGGCCCTGGTGCAGCAGCTGGGCCGGCACCTGAAGTTTGCAGACGGATGGAAGAAATATATCATTTCCTCAGAGCCGGAGTTTGAACACCATTTCGGCCGCCGGGCAGACAAGCGCCGGAAGCTGTACAACGGCATGATCCAGTGCGAATACTACATGTACCTGGGGGGCAGACGAAAATGAGGCACCTCTTCCTTGTCAATCCCGCCGCAGGTAAAAAAGACCGGACCCGGGAATACCAGGCCCGGATTGCCACCGCCTGCAAGGATCTGAACTACGAGATTTTGGTCTCCCGGCAGCCTGGGGATCTCACCTCCTGGTCCAGGCAGGCTGCAGCATCCGGGGAAGCGCTGCGCATCTATGCCTGCGGCGGGGACGGGACCTTGAACGAGGTTGTCAACGGTGTCGTAGGCTTTCCCAACGTGTCCGTCACCCATTTTCCCGGCGGATCTGGGAACGATTTCATCAAGATTTTCAACGACACTGCTCCTTTTTCCAATCTGGAAGCTCTGTTGGACCCGGCAGAAGCGGAGTTTAACCTGATTTCCTGTAACGGCGACTATGCTTTAAATGTCTGCTCCATGGGCTTGGATGCCCGCATTGGCACAGAGGCCTCCCGGTATAAGCACTTCCCCCTGGTCACAGGCCCCGGCGCCTATGGGCTTTCCGCTTTGGCCAACATCATCAAGGGCGTCCACCGGCCCTACCGCATCGCATTGAACGGAGAAGTATTGGAGGGAGAGTTCACCCTGATTTTTGCCGGCAACGGCCGCTGGTATGGCAGCGGATTCCACCCTGCGCCGGACGCGGACCCCTGTGACGGGCTCCTGGATGTGCTCCTGGTCCAGCCTGTGTCCCGGCTCCAGGTGGCCACCATCATCGGCAAGTACAAACGCGGCCTGTATGCCAATTATCCGGAACTCATTCGTCACGTACGTACCCGCCACTTGGAAGTCCAATGTTCCGCCCCTGCAGAAATCAATCTGGATGGGGAGCTCCGCTGGGCGCAACAGGTCCAAATCGGAGTGGCAAAGGAAAATATCCGCTTTTTCTACCCCAAGGCTCTCACTTGGAAAGTCCCTTCCAAGGTGTACGCATCTGTATAAAGCGCCTTGGTGGCGCAGCTGCTGCCAGTTCTGGGTGTATTTTCCAGCTCTATGCCGGGAATACTACCAGGGCTGGCAGCATGTTCATAAAATTTTAACGGAAAAACGTGGAATTTCCTCTTGCTTTTTCCCTATGGTTGCGCTATGATATGGGCGTTAGCACTCAAGAGAAAAGAGTGCTAACCCGACAAGTTTTATATACCACAGCGGCCCGGATTTTCCCCCGCCGCAATTCAATACTTTTGGAGGTAATCAATTATGAAACTCACTCCCATGGCAGATCGCGTACTGCTGAAACCCACTGAGGCGGAAGAAACCACCGCTTCCGGCATCATCCTCTCCACCGCCAATAAAGAAAAGCCTGTCATTTCCGAGGTTGTGGCTGTGGGCCCTGGGGACAAGGAGACCGAAATGGTAGTCAAGGCCGGCGATAAGGTTGTGGTCGGCAAATACACCGGGACGGAAATCAAGCTGGACGGTAAGGACTACACCATTGTGAAGCAGTCTGACATTCTGGCAATTGTGGAATAATTTTGGAGGTTTTGCATTATGGCTAAGATGATTGTTTATGGCGAGGAAGCTCGCAAGAGTTTGCAGAAGGGCATTGACCAGCTGGCCAATACCGTAAAGGTAACCCTGGGCCCCAAGGGCCGGAACGTGGTTCTGGGCAAGAAGTACGGCGCTCCCCTCATCACCAATGACGGCGTGACCATCGCCAAGGATGTGGAGCTGGAAGACGCCTTTGAAAACATGGGCGCACAGCTGGTGCGGGAAGTGGCCACCAAGACCAACGATGTGGCCGGCGACGGCACCACCACCGCCACCCTGCTGGCTCAGTCCATTGTCCGCGAGGGCCTCAAGAATGTGACCGCCGGAGCTAACCCCATGGTCATGCGCAAGGGCATTGAGAAGGCTGTGTCCGCTGCAGTGGAAGCCATTAAGGCCAACTCCCAGACCGTCAATGGCTCTGACGACATCGCCCGGGTTGGTACCGTGTCCTCCGGCGACGAGGCTGTGGGCAAGCTGATTGCCGAAGCCATGGAGAAGGTGGGCACCGACGGCGTCATCACCATTGAAGAGTCCAAGACTGCCGAGACCGGCCTGGAGGTCGTGGAAGGCATGCAGTTTGACCGGGGCTACATCTCCCCCTACATGGTCACCGACACCGACAAGATGGAAGCCGTTCTGGACGATCCGTATATCCTCATCACCGATAAGAAGATCTCCTCCATCCAGGAAATCCTGCCTGTGCTGGAGAAGGTAGTCAAGACCGGCCGGAAGATGATCATCATCGCCGAGGATGTGGAAGGCGACGCTCTGGCCACCCTGCTGGTGAACCGGCTCCGCGGCAACTTTAACTGCGTCTGTGTCAAGGCCCCCGGCTTCGGCGACCGCCGGAAGGAAATGCTCCGGGATATCGCCATTCTCACCGGTGGCACCGTCATCTCCAGCGAGCTGAACATGGAGCTGACCGAGACCGACATCGCCGACCTGGGCACTGCCCGCCAGGTGAAGGTGACCAAGGACACCACCACCATCGTGGACGGCAACGGCGAAGCTTCCGCTATCCAGGACCGTACCAATGAGATCCGCGCCGCCATCGGCGTCACCACCTCCGACTACGACCGGGAGAAGCTCCAGGAGCGCCTGGCCAAGCTGTCCGGCGGCGTAGCCGTCATTCGGGTGGGCGCCCAGACAGAAGTCGCCATGAAGGAGCAGAAGCTTCGCGTGGAGGACGCCCTGAACGCCACCAGAGCCGCTGTGGAAGAGGGCATCGTGGCCGGCGGCGGTACGGCCTATGTCAACGCCATTCCTGCTGTGGAAAAGCTGGTCGCTGAACTCACCGGTGACGAGAAGACCGGCGCTCAGATCATCGCCAAGGTGCTCCAGGCTCCCGTTCGCCAGATCGCAGAGAACGCCGGTGTGGACGGCTCGGTGGTCTTCGAGAAGATCCAGAGCTCCGGCAAGGTGGGCTACGGCTACAACGCTTACACCGAAGAATTTGTAGACATGATCCCCGCCGGTATCGTTGATCCCACCAAGGTGACTCGTTCCGCTCTGGAGAATGCCGCTTCCATCGGCGCTTGCGTCCTCACCACCGAGTCTCTGGTGGTGGATAAGCCCGATCCCGCCGCAGACGCCGCCGCCAACGCGGCTGCCGCTGCCCAGGGTGGCATGTATTAATCCACGGTTTTTCCCAATTTCATATGCAGGGGCCTGCTGCCAACGTCACCGTTTGCAGCAGGCCCCTTTGGCGTCATCGGTAAGCTGTAGCGTGCCGATGGCCGTCGTTTCCATAAAGCTGTCCCCTTAGGGAATGGGCCTGTTACAGAGAATGAAAATCTGTAGCAGGTCCATTCCTTATGTCTGTTCCCCCGACTCCTGGCAAAGATCCAGGATATGGCGGGCTAGAATTTGCAGAGACTGCTCATTGACGATGTACCGTCGGCGCCCGTTGTAAAACTCGATGTTGAGAAGCCCTGCATCCTGCATATTGCTCACATCCCGGGACACGGCGCCCAGGTGAAGTTCCAGGTCCTTTGCCATTTCTCTGGAGGTCATTGGTGTCTGTTTCAGAGCGCGAAGCATCTTAAACCGGGCCGGATTGCCCAGCAGCCGGAAGGCCAAATACTCCCAGGGCTCCAATTCCATGAGAACCTCCAGGTGGGAGCCGAAATCTGAAAGTGTCTCCAGCAGCCATTCCCGTTTTCCATATCCTGCCCTTGTTTTTGGCCTTTTGATTTGGTATAATATGAAATCGACAGATGTGGTCCCTTTGGATCACACAGCCGACACAGGAGGGAGGAACCAGATTGAGCTACTGTGCCGGAACTTATGACGTGGCAGTCGTGGGCGCTGGACATGCCGGCATTGAAGCAGCTTTGGCTGCTGCCCGATTGGGAATGAAGACTGTCCTCTTTACCATTAATTTAGACGCCATTGGAAATATGCCCTGCAACCCCGCCATTGGCGGCACAGGGAAGGGTCACTTGGTCCGGGAGCTGGACGCCCTGGGCGGAGAGATGGGCCGGGCAGCTGACGCCTGCTGCATCCAATACCGGATGCTGAACCGGGGAAAGGGTCCCGCCGTCCATTCTCTTCGGGCCCAGGCAGACCGCAGGCTTTACCAGCAGTACATGAAGCATGTCCTGGAGCTTCAGGACAACTTAGATCTGAAGCAGGCTATGGTTACAGAGCTCCTGGTAACAAATGGGATCGTCACCGGCCTTCAGACCCAGCTGGGAGCATACTACGAAGCCAAAGCCATCATTCTGGCCACTGGTACCTATTTGGACAGCACCACCATCACCGGCAGCTGCGTCATATCCTCCGGTCCTGACGGGATGCATCCTTCCATTGGGCTGTCGGATTGTCTCAAGGCCATGGGCCTGCCCATGCGCCGGTTCAAAACCGGGACGCCTCCACGCATCAACCGGCGGAGTGTGGACTTCTCGAAAATGGAGCTTCAACCGGGAGATGACGTGCCGGAACCCTTTTCCTTCTCCACCACTGGAGAAGTTAACAACCGGGCTGTATGCTACCTCACCTACACCAACGAAAAAACCCATGAGGTTATCCGGGCCAACTTGGACAAAAGCCCTCTGTTTGACGGTACCATTCAAGGCGTCGGTCCCCGCTACTGCCCCAGCATCGAGACCAAACTTGTCCGCTTTCCGGATAAGCCCCGGCATCAGATTTTTGTAGAGCCCTGTGGACTGCACACCGAAGAGCTGTATCTCCAAGGCCTTTCCTCCAGCCTGCCAGAGGAGGTGCAGGTGGAGATGCTCCACACCATTGCCGGATTGGAACAGGCCAAGCTGATGCGCCCGGCCTATGCCATTGAATATGACTGCATCGACCCCACCTGTCTGCTCCCCACATTGGAGTGCAAAACCCTTCCGGGACTTTATGGAGCGGGACAGTTTAACGGCACCTCCGGATACGAAGAGGCAGCTGTGCAGGGTTTGGTAGCCGGGGTCAACGCCGCCCTTAAGATTCTGGGAAAGCCTCCCATGGTGCTCACCCGGGACATGTGTTACATTGGCACCCTCATTGACGACTTGGTAACCAAAGGCACCAACGAACCCTACCGAATCATGACCAGCCGCTCAGAATACCGGCTACTCCACCGCCAGGACAATGCAGACCAGCGGTTAACTCCTGTGGGCTTTCAGGTGGGCCTCATCTCCCAGACGCGGCTCCAGGAGGTAGAGGAGAAATACCGCCAGGTGCACCGGGAAATCCACCGGCTGGAATCAACCGGCGTGGCAGAATCCCCTGTGCTCCGGCAGCTTCTGGAGCAGGCGGGAACTGCCGCCGTCAAAGGCTCAGCCCGTCTGGCAGATTTGCTTCGCAGGCCCCAGCTACACTATGATGACATTGCACCTGTTGATCCGGACCGTCCGGCCCTCTCCCCTGCCGTCCGGGAACAAGTGGAAATTCAGTTGAAATACGCCGGCTATCTGGCCCGGCAGAAGCGCCAGGTGGAGGAGTTTAAGCGGGAAGAGACCCGGCTTTTGCCCCCGGATCTGGATTACCACACCCTAAGCGGTCTGCGGCTGGAGGCCCGGCAAAAGCTCTCGGAAATTCGCCCGGTCTCCATCGGCCAGGCGGGGCGAATTTCCGGCGTCAGTCCGGCGGACATTGCCGTCTTACTGATCTATTTGGAACAACATCCACAAGAGTGAGGAGCGCTTATGGTACGTAAGCAAGACCAAATTTATGGCTGCCTTCTGGGCGCAGCCGCAGGAGACGCCCTGGGCTTCTGTGTGGAGGATCTGACCTTGGCGGACATTCGGGAGAAATACGGCCCGGGGGGAATTCAGGGCTATGACACAGTCAACGGGTTTGCCACCATTTCCAGTCACACCCAGCTTTCCATGTTTACCGCCAACGGCCTGCTTTTTGGCGCCACCCGGGGAGCTACCCGTGGCGTCATGGCGCCCTATGTGCAGTATCTGGAGGCAGCTTACAGGGATTGGAGCAAAACCCAACACTACGGCAGCTGGAAAAACCGGGGAAAATGCTATTCCTGGCTATGCTCCCTGGAGGAGCTGTACAGCCGCCGCAATCCGGAGCCTGCTGTCCTGTATGCCCTGGAGCGTCCCCACGCCGGAACCATAGACGAGCCGGTCAACCGCTCCCGGGGCCCCAACGGCCTGGCCCGGTGTGCGCCCATTGGGCTGTTTCTCAGCCCACAGGAAACGCCACCCTTTGAAATCAGCCTGCTGGGTGCAGAATCTGCCGCCTTGACCCATGGAGATCCCCTGGGCTTTCTCCCTGCGGCTTATCTCACAGACCTTTTGAGCCGGATTGTCTACGGAAAGCCGGAGAGCTTCCGCTCCATATTGAAAAAAACCAGGACGGCCATGATCCGGCAGTTCGAAGGCCGGTTTTCTCAAGTTCACATCATAGAAAACAGTCTGGATTGGGCCGAAGCTGCAGCTGACACGGCTGCAGCCCCTGGGGAAACCCTCTCTCAGCAGAGACCTACGGACGCCTCCTCCATTTTAGCCTGCGCCTGCTATGTTTGCTTAAAATATCCCGGAGACTATGACCGGGGCATTGTGGCGGCAGTGAATCATTCCGGACTGAGCTCCGCCCTAGGTGCAGTGACTGGCGCCCTTCTGGGGGCACAGGTGGGGACAGAAGGCATTCCGGAGTTCTATCTGGAGCCATTGGAGCTGCGGGAACCCATGACAGAGCTGGCCAGCGACCTGTTTCAGGGCTGCCCCATGTCCCGCAGCGCCAGATTATTCGACGATCAGTGGGAACAAAAATATATTCAATGTAGTTATTAAAACATGAGAAAGGATGTATTATTATGGCAGAAAAGAAAAAACTAAAAAAGCCAGGCTGGATTGAAGAGTTCAAGGCCTTTGCCATCAAAGGCAACGCCTTGTCCATGGCAGTAGGTGTCATCATTGGCGGCGGTTTTTCTACCATCACCAAATCCCTCACAGACGATGTGATTATGCCCATTGTCTCCATGTTCCTGGGCGGTGTAAATTTCTCTCAGTGGTACATCACCCTACCCCAATGGTTCGGCCAAAAGCTGGACGAGGGGGGGAATCCTGTGGCAAATACACTTAATTATGGCAGCTTTCTCTCTGCGGTTATCAATTTTCTGATTTTGGCCCTGGTGGTTTTCTGGCTGGTTAAATTTTTGAACAAGCTGATGGAAATGGGACATAAAAAAAAGGAAGAAGCGCCTGCCCCTCCCCCGGAGCCTTCTAATGAAGAAAAGCTCCTGGCGGAGATCCGGGATCTTCTGAAGAACCAGTAATCAAAAAACGCCTGTTGCAAAAGTGGTAAAAGCTCCACCACTTTTGCAACAGGCGCATTTTTCACTCAAGGTTCTTCTTCCCGGGCTTTAACAGACACCTCCACCTGCTCCAAGGATTGCTTTAAGGCTTCATAGACCTCCTGGGAAACCCGCCCTACGTACTGGGATTCATACAGGGATATCTCATCCCGGATATTTAAAATCTCAAATGCTCCAACCCCTGTTCTTCCATTTCCCGCCAAATAGATTGGGTCGTAGTGATAGCCAGTGAGCTCGGTTTGATCTCCCTTTTTTGTAAATTCCAGCTTTAAAACCAAACCCTGGCTGTCTTCAGACTCTTCCCCGGTGGACAAGAGGTTCCCCAAACTATAGGCCGTGAGCATGGTCTCACCTTGGGCCGTAGTCATTTCCAAGGGTCCCACCAAATGAGAATGAGTACCCAAAATCACATCCACCCCACCTTGCAGCATCAGATCCCGAATTTCCTCCTGGGTTTTGCTCACAGAGCTGTCGTACTCGCTGCCCCAATGGAGCAAGGCAATGACAATATCTGGCTTTTCTGATTGCACCTGGGAGAGAATGTGACGAATTCCCTCTGTGTCTACGTCCTGATATGTGGTGTTGTAATCGGTATAAAGGAGGTTCACACAGCCTTCCGCACCCTCCGGCAGCCGCAGGTTTCCTACACCTTTGGTAAAGGCCACAAAGGCCACCCGAAAGCCCTTTACCTCTACCATGGTAAAGCCTTTGGTCTGCCTGGCCTGCTCCTCTGTGGCAAAGGTTCCCACTGGCAGCAGCCCGGCACGCTCTACCGCCGCCAGAGTGGAGCTGAGACCGGCTACACCGTTGTAAACGCTTACGGTATTAGCCGTTTGGACCAAATCCACACCGGCCCCGGACAAGGCTGTGAGCAAGCTCTCCGGGGCGTTGTACGCCGCCGGATCATAGGGCGCGCCGCAGAAGTTTACTTCCAAATCTGCAACCGTCAGGTCCGCCCCGGACAGCAGTGAGGCTGCTCCCAGAATCATCCTGGAAAAGTCATATGATCCGTCTGCTCCCCGGGCGCTGTCCAAAAGGGCCTGGGTGACATTGACGTCGCCCGCTGCGGCAATGGTCAGGGTATCTCCTTCCCCTGCCACGGTGGTGGTGGGGGTTGTGGAATCGGCAGATTCCCTTCCCCGATCCTGAACATACCGAAAACAGGCAAAGATCAACGCCCCTGTAAGCAGCATTGTCCCACACGCAAGCCATGGAAACCGTCGCCGTCTTCGCGGCCGCCGGTGGGTGACAGGCGACGTCCGGGGCGCAGACGCTTCCGGCTTGTCCAGTATATCGGTAATTTCTTTTAAAAAATCCTCATCATGGGGATCTGACATGACGTTACCTCCGCATTGTGAAGTTAAGCCCAGTGGGCAAAGCTTATTTTACTATATTCTCCCTGCATACACAAGGGAATCTCGCAGAAAAAAAGAAATCTGCGCAGAAACAGGCGGCGATTCCTATGGTACAATTTTCTCTACTATCTTCCGAAACCATGTCCCCAGGGGAATTCTTTTTTATAATGTGTCTATGCTAAAACCCGCTTGTATTTTTCGCCGTTCTGTGGTATAATTTAGAGTGAGAATTTGTGCTAAATCCGTTAAAATTACCGGTTTTCCGGTCTGCGCGCCACTTTTAGAGAGAGGAGCTGTGTGAATGTATTCATCGGCCTATGTCTGGGCAAAAATTTTGAATCACATGGAAAACCGCCTGACACCCGCTGTGGTCTCCACTTGGTTTGACGATGCGGAGGTGGTGGAGCTCAATGACGAGCAGCTGATTCTTTATACTGCCTCGCCCTTCCGCAAGGAAATCATCCAACGCCGCTGCACCGAGTATATCAAGGACGCCATGAAGGAAATTTTCAATACAGAAATCACCCTGGTGGTCTTTGGTCCTGAGGAGCTGGCGGAATATAAGGCCAGGGGGAAGGCCAATACCGTCATGGATTTCAATCCCCAATTCACCTTCGAAAATTTCGTGGTTGGCTCCTCCAACCGGTTTGCCCGCAGCGCCGCCATCGCCGTGGCCAACAATCCCGGCCAGGTTTACAATCCTCTTTTTATTTATGGACCTGCGGGAATTGGAAAGACCCATCTGCTCTATGCCATTGCCAATGAGCTTCGCCGCCAGCACCCGGACTTTAAAATCGTTTACATCAAGGGCGACCAATTTACCAATGAGCTAATCGCCGCCCTGCAAAGCGGAAAAAACGTGGAATTCCGTAGCAAATACCGGGAAGCAGACCTGTTCCTGATTGACGACATCCAATTCATCGCCGGAAAAGACAGCACCCAGGAGGAATTTTTCCATACCTTCAATAAGCTCTACGAGGAGCATAAGCAAATCGTCATGACCTCCGACCGGAAGCCCAGCGATATGCTGACCCTGGAGGATCGGCTGAAAACCCGTTTTGAATGGGGTCTTCTGGCTGATATTCAACCTCCGGATTATGAAACCCGTATGGCCATTCTCAAAAACAAGGCCATCTCTCTGGGTCTGGATTTGGGAGACGACGTCTGCAATTACATCGCCAACAACATCACCAATAACGTCCGGCAAATTGAAGGCACCGTAAAAAAAATCCTGGCTTACCGGGATTTGAACGACATGCCTCTGGATCTGCCCAATGTTTCCCGGGCCATCAACGATATGTTCAAGGTGGAGGGAAACGCCGTTCCCACCCCGGCCCTCATCATCAGCCAGGTTAGCCGGTTCTATTCCATTGACGAATCCATCCTGCGCGGCACCCTCAAAAATAAAGGCACGGCAGAGGCACGGCAGGTTGCCATGTATCTGATCCGCCAGTTGACCAATCTCTCCCTCCCGGAAATCGGACGGGAATTTGGAAGAGATCACTCCACCGTCATTCACTCCATCCGCAAGGTGGAAATGAGCCTGAAGGACCCCTCTTCCCCCCTGCAATCCGCTGTCCGGGATATCACATCCAACATCAACTCCTCTCTTTGAGCCCCATGCGGGCATTTTTCTGCCCCTAATTTTTTTCCACATATCCACGTGGAAAAGCAAAAATCTTCCTGTGGATAAATCTGCCGAAACAGGTTGGATTGTCACCCTGTGGACAAGCACCCAATTTTCCACACCGGCCTGTGGATTGGCAAGCCCCGTTCTGCGGGGGCTTACGCTGGTTTTCCACATAAAATTCCCCTACTGCTGCTACTGCTACATTTTAACCTCTCTGTTTATAAAAACGGGAGAATTTCTCAACGAAGGAGAACTGCATATGAGGTTTACCTGTGAAAAAAGTACCCTGGTTTCCGCCATCTCTGTGGCGAGCCGTACGGTAGCGCAAAAAAGCACACTTCCGGCCATTGAAGGTATCTATTGCCAGGCCAGTCTGGACCTCCAGCTGACAGGCTACAATCTGGAAACTGCCATCACGGTTTCTGCACAGGCAGATATTCAGGAGCAGGGCGCTTGCATACTCCCTGCCAGACTATTGTTCGATATCATCCGCCGTCTGCCGGAGGGCCCCGTTTCTGTTCGGGTAGACGATCATTACAAGGTCAACATCCGGGCCGGCTTCTCTAATTTCAACATTTCTGCTTCCAATGCAGAGGATTATCCGGAGCTTCCCGATGTAGAAAGCCGCAATGGCGTCTCCATACCCCAGAGCGCTCTGCGGGAGATGATTTCCGGTACTATTTTCGCTGTCTCCGAAAATCAAAGCCGCCCCATCCACACAGGATGTCTGTTTGAGGTGGACGAAACCACCATTTCTGTGGTGGCGGTAGACGGCTACCGGCTGGCCCGCCGGACCTATCATCTCAAAGAACCCACGGGAAGGACTATGCAGTTTGTGGTACCTGCCGCTGCTTTAAAGGAAGTGGAAAAAATTCTGGGTGAGGAGGATACGGTTACCTTCACCCTGGGTCCCAAGCACATTCTGTTTGAAATGGGAAATGCGACCCTCATTTGCCGGCTTTTAGAAGGGGATTTCCTGGACTGGCGGCGGGTGGTCCCTACAGATTGTCCCGTGAAGCTCACAGCCAATGTGGATGATTTGGCCGTTACCATCGACCGGGTGGGACTCATTGTGACGGAAAAACTAAAAAGCCCGGTGCGCTGTCTATTTGGGGACAATGTGGCCACCTTCCGCACCACCACAGCCATTGGCGCGGCGGAGGACCAATGCGCCATTGCCGGAAACGGAGAGGAGCTGGAAATTGGGTTCAACTGCCGCTATCTGGCGGACGCCTTGCGGGCCATACCCAGCCAAGAGGTCTGCCTGGAGCTCAAGAATGGCCTCAGTCCCATTGTCTTTACGCCGGTGCGGGAAGAGGATGACTTTGCATACATGGTCCTGCCGGTACGCCTGCGCGCCAACTGAGGAGGAAAACGCTTTGAAAGTAATTGTCAAACGGAAAGAACCCCAGTCCAAACAGGTTCCCATTTCCACAGAATTCATTCGTCTGGAGGCCCTGTTGAAGCTGGCCGATGCCGTGCCCTCAGGGGGTATGGCAAAGAACCTCATCCAGGACGGACAGGTCCTGGTAAATGGAGAGGTCTGCACCATGCGGGGAAAAAAGCTAAGGCCCGGGGATACCGCCTCCTGCCTGGGCGCCACCTATGCGGTAACAGTCCATGAAGCTTGACCGGCTGGCACTTCGAAATTTCCGGAACTATGAGAGACTGGAAAGCAGTTTTTCTCCCGGCGTCAATTTGATTGTGGGAGATAACGCCCAGGGAAAAACCAATCTTCTGGAAGCGGTCTTCTATTTATCCACAGGCCGGTCCTTTCGAACCCGGCGGGAAATGGAGCTCATTCGGTTTGGAAGCGAATTTGCAGACCTGGAGGGGGATGTGACCGGGCAAGCCCGGCAGCAGAGCCTGCGGGCTCTTCTCTTCGCCAGCCGGAAGCCCCGGCAGCTGTTTCTGAATGGTGTTAAAAAAAGGTCCCACGGGGAAATGAGCGGCATTCTCACCACAGTACTGTTCTGCCCTGAGGATCTTCTGGTTCTGAAGGCCGGGGCAGCTGCCCGCCGCCGCTTTTTGGACCAGGCTCTGTGCCAACTGCGGCCCAGATATGAGGCCGCCCTCACAGAGTACAACCGGATTTTGGAGCAAAAAAGCAAAATTTTGCGGGACCGGTTTGAAAATCCATCTCTTTTGCAAGTGCTGCCGGAATATTCCCACCGCTTGTGCCAGGTTGGGGCCATTCTGATTTCTTACCGGGCCAGGTTTTTAAAGAGCCTGGAAGAAGAGGCCACCCGGTTTCACCGGGAGTTTTCCGGGGGAAAAGAGACCCTGGAAATCCCCTACCGCACGGTCTCCACTGTGGAAGACCCTTTCGCCCCCCTGCAGGCCCTGGAACAGGCTCTTTTTGCCCACCTGGATTCGCACCACGGGGCGGAATTGGAGTCAGCACAGTGCCTCACCGGGCCTCACAAGGACGATTTTGACGCGTCCCTGGATGGTCTCAGTCTGAAAAGCTACGGATCCCAGGGGCAGACCCGTACTGCTGCCATCAGCCTAAAGCTGGCCCAGCGGGAGCTGGCCCGGCGGGACACTGGTGAGGAGCCGGTTCTCCTCTTGGATGACGTGTTGTCCGAGCTGGACCCGGGAAGGCAGGACTTTGTTCTGAACCAGATCCGGTCCGGACAGGTTTTCATCACCTGCTGCGAAAAGGACCGTCTTACCAAATTGGGACAGGTCCTGCAGATTCAAGCAGGAAATTTGATTTTATAAACTTACCAAAGGAGGTTCGCTCATGTCCGACGAGCTGAACAATACAAGAGTCGAAACGGAATATGACGCTGCCCAAATCCAGGTGTTGGAAGGGCTGGAAGCGGTCCGGAAACGGCCCGGCATGTATATCGGCTCCACCTCCGTCTCCGGTTTGCACCATCTGGTCTATGAGATCGTGGACAATGCCATTGACGAAGCTCTGGCCGGGTACTGCAAGCATATTTCCGTCACCATCAATCCAGGAGAGTCCATCACCGTCACCGACGACGGACGGGGCATTCCCGTGGATATTCAACCGCAGACTGGCCGCCCGGCCTTGGAGGTGGTCTATACTGTCCTGCATGCCGGAGGAAAATTTGGCGGCGGCGGCTATAAGGTCTCCGGCGGCCTCCATGGCGTGGGCGCTTCGGTGGTCAATGCCCTGTCTGTTTGGTTGACAGTGCGGGTCCACAAAAACGGTCAAATCTATGAAATGAAGTTCTCCAGGGGGAATATCACCCAGGAGATGCGAATTGTGGGCAGCACCGACCACACCGGCACAGAGGTCACCTTCCAGCCGGACCCAGAGATTTTTGATACGGTCATTTATGATTATGAGACGCTCCACACCCGGATGCGAGAGGAGGCATTTTTAAATGCCGGCCTGTCCATCACCATCCGGGACGCCAGAGAGGAAGGCGGACCTCAGGATACCATGTGCTATGAGGGGGGCATCCGGGAGTTTGCCATGTGGTGCAACCGGAATAAAACCCCCTTACACGGCGACGTCGTCTACATGAGCGGAATCAAGGGAGACGCCTCGGCAGAAGTGGCCATTCAATACAATGACGGCTTTTCTGAGTTTATCCTGTCCTTTGCCAATGACGTGCATACGCCGGAGGGTGGTATGCATGAAACCGGCTTCAAGGCGGCGCTCACCCGGGCCATCAATGCATATGGCATCAAAACCGGGGCCATCAAGGGAGATGACCGGGTCCAGGGAGAGGACTGCCGGGAGGGCATCACCGCCATCATCTCCGTAAAGCTCACAGACGCTCAGTTTGAGGGACAGACCAAGGCAAAGCTGGGAAATGCTTATATCCGGACCTTGGTGGATTCCGTTGTAACGGATCAGCTCACCACCTATTTTGAGGAGCATCCCCAAACGGCCCGGGCCATTCTGGACAAGGCCATGACCGCCAACCGGGCCAGAGCTGCAGCACAAAAGGCCAGGGATTCCATCCGTCGGAAAACCGCCCTGGGGGGCGCCGCCATGCCGGATAAGCTGCGGGACTGCAACGAGTCTGACCCATCCCTTACGGAAATCTATATCGTGGAGGGCGACTCCGCAGGGGGCTCCGCCACTCAGGGTCGGGATTCCCGATTCCAGGCTATTTTGCCCCTTTGGGGTAAAATGCTGAACGTGGAAAAGGCCAGGGAGGACAAGGTCATTGGAAATGATAAGCTACAGCCGGTGATTACAGCTTTGGGGGCTGGAATTGGAGTGGAGTTTGACCTGACCAAGCTTCGGTATCACAAGGTGGTAATCATGGCCGATGCCGATGTGGACGGGTCTCACATCCGGACTTTGCTGCTCACCTTTTTCTTCCGTTTTATGCGGCCCCTCATTGAGCATGGCTATGTCTACGCTGCCATGCCGCCTCTGTATAAGCTGGTTCGGGGCAAGATTACCCGGTATGCCTTTTCCGATGAGGAGCGGGACCGGATCTCTTCGGAAATGCGGAAGGACAATCCCAATGCCAAGGTGGATATCAGCCGGAACAAGGGCCTGGGTGAAATGGACCCCCACGAATTGTGGGAGACCACCATGGACCCGGAAAAGCGGACCCTGAAGCGGATTGAGCTGCAGGACGCCGTCCGGGCCGATGAGATTTTTACTTTGCTGATGGGTGAAAAGGTGGAGCCCCGAAAGGAATACATTGAACAGAATGCCCGGCATGTGGCAAATCTGGACTACTAAGGAGGTTGCAGCTTGGCACAGCATAAAAAGGATTACAAACCGGAAGACATTATGTTTCCAAATCAGGCCATCATTACCTCCGAACTGGTAGGAGAGATGAAGCAAAGCTACATGGAGTATGCCATGTCCGTCATTGTCGGCCGGGCCCTTCCGGATGTGAGAGACGGCTTGAAGCCGGTACATCGCCGGATTCTGTACGCCATGTATGAGGATAACCTGACCTCAGACCGGCCCTTCCGAAAGTCTGCCACTTGTGTGGGCGATGTATTGGGCCGGTATCATCCCCATGGTGACCAATCGGTCTATGACGCTCTGGTGCGCTTGGCCCAGGACTTTTCCATGCGGTATATGCTGGTGGACGGTCACGGCAATTTCGGCTCTGTGGACGGCGATCCGCCTGCTGCATACCGGTATACGGAGGCCCGGCTCTCCAGGATCTCCAATGAGATGCTCCGGGACATTGAAAAGGACACGGTTAACTGGGACCCCAACTTTGATGAGACCAGAAAAGAACCCCGTGTTCTGCCCAGCCGCTTTCCCAATCTGCTGGTCAATGGCTCATCCGGCATTGCCGTCGGTATGGCCACCAACATTCCGCCCCACAATCTGACAGAGGTCATCAATGCCTGCATTTGCATTTTGGATGATCCGGAGTGTACCCTTGGGGATTTGATGGAGCACATCACAGGGCCGGACTTTCCCACCAAGGCCATTATTTTGGGCCGGGCCGGGATCCGGTCTGCCTATGCCACAGGCAAGGGACGCCTGACCCTTCGGGCCCGTACCCATTTTGAGGAATTTGGCCAGAACCGGACCCGGATCATTGTGACGGAGATCCCCTATCAGGTCAACAAACGAATGCTCATCAAGAATATGGCCGACCAGGTAAATGAAAAGCGGCTGGACGGGATTTCTGACATCCGGGATGAATCGGACCGCACCGGTATGCGGATTGTGGTGGAGCTGAAGCGGGATGCCAATGCCCAGGTGGTGTTGAACCGCCTCTTTGCCCAGACTCAGCTGCAGACCACCTTTGCCATCAATATGCTGGCCCTGGTGAAGGACCAGTCTCAGCCAAAGATCCTCTCTCTGCGGGAAATTCTGGATGAATACTTAAGCTTCCAGGAGGAAATTATCCTGCGCCGTACCCGGTACGACCTGAGAAAGGCTCAGGAACGGGCCCACCTTCTGGAGGGTCTCATCATTGCACAGGAAAACATTGACGAGGTCATTCGCATCATCCGTACCTCCTACGACAATGCCAAGGAAAATCTGATGAGCCGGTTTGGCCTTTCCGAGGTCCAGGCTCAGGCCATTTTGGACATGCAGCTGAAGCGGCTCCAGGGACTGGAGCGGGACAAACTCCTGGCAGAGTACAAGGAAATCCAGGAGAAAATCGCCTATTATCAGCGAATTTTAGAAGATATTCATCTGGTCAAGAGCATTTTGAAGGAAGAGCTCACAGCCATCCGGGATAAGTTTGGCGACAGCCGGAAGACGGAGATCCAAGACGTGGAAGAGGAAATCGATGTAGAGGACCTCATTGAAGAAGAGGACTGCTGCTATACCCTCTCCAGTCAGGGCTACATCAAGCGGATGCCCGTGGACACCTACCGGAGCCAGCGCCGGGGTGGCCGGGGAATCAACGGCCAGAATTTGAAGGAAGAGGACTATGTGAAGAGCATTTTTGTGGCCTCTACCCATGATTATGTGCTGTTCTTCACGGATACCGGACGGGTTCACAAGAAGAAGGGATACCTCATTCCCGAAGCCTCCCGTACAGCCCGAGGTACGGCCATTGTAAATGTACTTCCTCTGGAGCCGGGAGAAAAGGTGACGGCCATGCTCCTGACCCGGGAGTTCAGCGAAAATGAATATCTCATGATGGTAACGAAAAATGGCACGGTGAAGCGTCTGGCGCTCCAGGCAGTCAATACCAACAGGAAGGCCGGCATCCGGGCTTTGACTCTGGATGAGGGAGATCATTTGATCTCTGTCATGAAGACCAGTGGAAATGACCGGATCATTTTGGCAACGGCTCAGGGAATGGCCATTTGCTTCAGCGAGACTGACGTACGATCCATGGGACGGGATGCCGCAGGCGTCAAAGGCATTACCCTGGCGCCGGGTGACTATGTTGTGGGGGCGGAAAAGGCGGAGGAAGATAAGAGCCTTCTTACCGTCACCGCAAATGGCTACGGAAAGCGAACCGACATCGTAGAGTATCTCCGCCTGTCAGAGGATGGAACCCGTTATCCCCAGAATCGGGGCGGAAAAGGCTTGAAGAATTACAACATCACAGCCAAGACCGGACCTGTAGTGGCCTGCCGTGTGGTGGGAGACGGTGAGGATGTGATACTCATTGAGTCTGGCGGTGTGATCATTCGAATGCCTGCTTCGGATATCAATGTATATAAGCGGGACACACAAGGTGTGATTCTCATGCGCGTGGAGGGAGACAGCCAGGTCATCGGTGTGGAAAAAGTGGACAACCAGGAGGAGACTCCATGACAGAACGGGAAAAAATGTTATCCGGGCTACTGTACGACCCAAGTGACCCGGAGCTAAGCCGCCAGCGAGATGTGGCGCGGAATATGGCAGCAGCCTTTAACCGGACCACAGAAGAGGAGAAATTAAAACGGCAGGAGATTTTGAAGGCGCTTTTGGGCTCGATGGGTGAGTGGACAGAGTTGTACCCCAGCGTACAGTTCGACTATGGCTGCAACACCTACTTGGGAAGCCGGTGTTATGTGAATTTCAATGCTACATTTCTGGACTGTGCCGAAATCCGATTGGGGGACGATGTGTTTGTGGGTCCCAATGTATCCTTCCTCACCCCCATCCATCCCCTGCTGGCCCGGGAACGGATCCTGCGGTTTACATCAGAGGGACGTCCCTATACCAAAGAGGCCTGCAAGCCTATTTCGGTAGGAGACCGGGTCTGGATCGGTGGAAACGCCGTCATTCTCCCCGGTGTAACCATTGGATCCGATACCGTCATTGGCGCGGGCAGCGTGGTGACGAGAGACATCCCTGCCGGAGTGCTCGCCGTGGGAAATCCCTGCCGGGTTCTGCGGGAAATCTCAGAGAGGGATAAAATGGAATAAGAAAACCGGGGTTATCTCAAAACAAACTTTGAGGTAACCCCGGTTTTTGGGTGCCATAGCTTTTTTTACCGTACGTACTCAATGATTACCCGGCGGTTGGGTTCTGTGCCGGTGGAGTAGGTGGTAATGTTGTCCATTTCCTGTAAGGCAGCGTGGATTACATGGCGCTCGTATGCGTTCATAGGTTCCAGCGTCGTCCGGCGGCGCTGCTTCAGAACCTGTTGCGCCTTCTTCCGGGCATAGCGGCGGAGAGATTCCTCCCGCTTCACCCGGTAGTCCTCTGCGTCCACGCTGATGCGCACCCGCCCCTCGCAATTGCGGTTGACGGCATAGTTGGTCAGATGTTGAATGGCGTCCAGGGTTTCACCCCGGCGGCCAATGAGCATACCCAGGTCCTTCCCAATGAGTTCCACCTGGTAAATTTCGCTTTCCTCATTTTTCCAGGCATGGGGGACAGCGGTGGAACCCATACGCTCCAAAAGACCCTTCAAGAAGGATTCAATTTTCTCCTCTATGCTGCCAGGGGCGGCGGGAGTAAATACCTTTTCAGGCTTAGGTTCCTGTTTTTTTTCTGCCTTTGGCTGCCGGGGCGCCCGTTCCGGACGGGGAGCGCGGGGAGCCGGCGCTTCCGCCTTGGGCTCCGCTGGCTTTTCCGGAGCAGACTTCGGTGTGGGGAGCTTGGGTGCAGCGGGTTTTGATCCTTCCTGGACGGGTTCCGGAGGAGCCGGTTTCTTGGGCTTGCTGCGGGAAGCGGCAGATAAAGCCGTTGTAGGAGCAGAGTCCGGCATTTCATAGGTGACCTCCACCTTACAAGGACGGGCGCCAAAGCCAAACACACCATTTTTTGCCCGTTCCAGCAGCTGAACGGAGACCTGTTCGATTTCCAAGCCCAGTTCCTTTAAGGCAGCCTGGACTGCGGAGTCAAAGTCCTTACCTGTAGCAATGAATTTTTTTTCCATAAGATTACTCCTCAGTGTCGTGCGACACACTGCGATAATGGTCGGCTCGATAGGCGCGGCCTTTTGCGTAGGGACGGTCCGGGTCGCCGGACAGGGGCAGGTCTTCCCCTGTTTCCTCTGCGTTTGCCCGTTTCATGGCAGCTTGCTGCTGTTCCTTTTGAAATTGCTGCTGCTTTTGCAGCTTCTTCTTACTGGTGTTTTCCATGATGCCGTCGGGATTTTCGGCACGGCGCAGAGCGCGAAGGCGCTCCCGTTCCGCTTCCTCGGCAGCCTTTTGCGCGGCCAGTCTCCGCTTGACCTCGTCCTCTGCGTCATAGATCTTCCGGTACCGGGCGGTTAGAATGGCGTCCTGGGCGATGCCAAAGAGACCCTGAACCAGCCAGTACAGGGACAGGGCAGCCGGGTAAGAATAGCCGATGAAGAGAGACATCAGGGGCATTACGATCATCATGGATTTATTTGTGGCATTGTTTGCCTTTGCAGCGCTTTCGTCCCGGTTTCCGTTCTGATCTGTGGTGACAGAGGCGTTCATCTTCTGACTGATCCACATAGACAGAATGTTAGACCCAGCAGACAACACCGGCAGGAGGAACAGACCAATGGAAGCCCAGTTGGTAGCCTCCCACTTCCAGAACTGCCAGCTGGGAATTTGGCCCAGGTTGACACCTAAAAACTGAAAATTCAGACTGGGCAGAGTGGTGTTGGCCAGCTCGGGAATGGCTTCCTGGATTTGTGCCGCAAACTCGGTGAGATGGGGCGCAGCGGACAGTTGGTCATAGTAGCTGTTGGAGAGAAACGCAGAGGGAAGGGCTTCTTTGATGATCTCGACAATTTTTGCAGCCTGGTCAGCGCTCAAGTGGAGCATATACACCAGAGGCTGCCGGATGACAGTATAAAGCGGGAAGAGCAACAGCAGCGGCAGCAGACTCCAGAGGCAGCCGCCCATCATGCTGACGCCTTCATCCTTATAAAGCTGTTGGATTTCTGCCTGAGCCTTTTGGGGATCATTTTCGTATTTCTTTTGAATGGCCTGGGTCAGGGGGGCAAAGCGGCTCATTTTCATCATGCTCTTTTTGCTCTTGGCGCTGGCAGGCAGCAAAATCAGCTTCACAAGCAGAGCAAACAGGATGAGGGCCATACCATAATTGGATGTGAACTGATAGAGAAAGTCCATCAGGTAACCAAAGGGCACCCGGATGAGATCAGCAATACTGAACGCTAGAATCATGTCATTCCTCCAAATTTAGGGAACGGGGTCGTAGATATCCCCCTTGTTAAAGGGGTTGCACCGGAGCAAACGCCACAGGGCCAACAGTCCGCCCCGCAGAGCGCCATACTTGGAAATGGCCTCTGCCGCGTACTGGGAGCAAGTGGGGATGAACCGGCAGCGGGGGGGAAATGCAGGGGAAACATGTTTTTGATACATGCGAATCAGCGCCAGAAGAAGCTGCTTCATGATGTTGCCTCAGTCAGGAGATCCAGCTTGTCCGCCAGGGCGAGGTAAGCCTTGGTGAGCTGGGAGAAGGATGCATACACTGCCTGACTCCTGGCCACCACCACAAGGTCATATCCCGGTTGAAACTGCGCCTCATGAAGCCGGTAAATTTCCCGCAGACGGCGGCGCACCCGGTTTCGTGTCACAGCTTTCCCCAGCTTTTTCCCGACGGTAATGCCCACCCGGTTTTCCTTCAGGTGGTTGGGCCTGGAGTAGAGAACCAGGTACCGGTTTGCTGCCTGATTCCCATTGCGGTACAGACGGCGAAAGATGTGATTGAGCTTCAAGGGTTTCGAGAATTCCATGTTGGTGTCCTTCCAAAGTGGCAGGCAGGGGGGTTCCTGCCGAAAAATCCCGGGCTTTACCAAGAGAAAGACCGGGTTTCGGAGCAGATGAGGCATCCAGAGCTGGATGAAACAAGGGGCGAATAGAAGATCCTTCCATTCACCCCGTATCAGCATCTTGGACGGCGTTATTCCGCATTCTCGGGCGCACAGGATCAGGCGGACAGGACCTTGCGGCCTTTGGCACGACGGCGAGAGAGGACCTTCCGGCCATTGGTGGTGGACATTCTCTGGCGGAAGCCATGCACTTTGGCTCTGTGACGCTTCTTGGGTTGATAGGTACGCAGCATTGGGATAACACCTCCTGTCAAGATTGATGCTCAACAGCCGTTTCCGGCCGTAGCGAGTCAAAAGAAAACAAGCCAATATTTCAGGCCATGCACAACACATTATAGCCGATTTCTGCCTACCGGTCAACACTTTTTTCTGATTTTTGTTTCTTTTTTATTTGCAAACGAAACAATTGTGGGAAGAAGAGTGGCAGGACGCTATATCTTGTGGAGGCCAGTTTCCATGGTGCAACCCCCATACCCGTGGCCGGGCGGCAATTTTTCGGCGATGGGAGAAATGTTACCGGCTATCATGGAGGGTTTCTCCCTTCTCATCCAGGAACTCCGGGAAATTTTCCTCCGTGTAAACCGGGATGCCCAGGGCCAGCAGAGCTTCTGCCGCAAGGCCGTTTCCGGGAATTAAGGTGTGAGAAAAGCTGCCGTCGTAGATGGCGCCGCATCCGCAGGCAGGGCTGCGGGATTTTAAAATGGCAGCCTTCACATCCAGAAGCCGGGCCAAGCGGGCAATTTCCCCAGCGCCCTTTTCATAAGCATGTGTGACATCCCCGCCGGATTGGGTCACGATGCGGCCATTTCTGCGCTCAGCCGGGGGACGCGGCGTAGGTAGCCCCCCCAACTGCTCAGGACAGAGAGGAATCAGGGTGTGATTCCGGGCCAATTCTAAAAGAGGTAAACACAGATTGTCCCCACCGCTATATTTACACGGCGAGCCCAGCAGACATGCGCTGACTAAAATTTTCATGGGGTAACCTCCAGCTCGCCGGTCAAAAACCGAACGAGTTCCTCCGGTTCCCGGAACATACGGTACATGGAAAGGACTTCTTTTTCTAAAAAACCCTCTTCCACGGCCCCTTCCAGAAGCTCCTCCAGAGCGTCAAAATATCCCCGGATGTTGAGAACGGCAATGGGCTTTTTATGAAGGCCCAGCTGCTTCAGGGTGAGAATTTCAAAAAACTCCTCCAGGGTGCCGATGCCACCAGGCGCCATGACAAAGCCATGGGAGAGATGCTCCATCATCTCCTTGCGCTGGCGCATGGTGTCGGTGAGGTGGAGCGTGGTGCAGCTGGAATACAGCACGCCCTCTTGGTTGAAGAAGCTGGGTGCAACCCCTAAAATTTGTCCCCCGGCCTGGGCAGCGCCCCGGGCGCAGGCCCCCATCACGCCGGTATTTCCACCGCCAAAGACCAGGCCGAAGCCGGCTTTCGCCAGGCAGTGGCCCAGCTGATGGGCTCCCTGGAGAAAGTCTGTATGGATTTGCTGACTGGCGGCGCCGTATACGCAAATGTTCATATGGAATGCTCCTCTCTGCACCATGGTTCCGGAAACGATGTGGGCGCGTCCGGGGGCGCAAGCTGTTTTTCCAACCAGACGACCCCGTGCCAGGTCCCCAGCTTATATCCACAGTTGGGAAAGAAGGCCCGGCGTACAAAGCCAATGGCTTCGTGAAATCCAATGGAAGCCTCATTGTCGGTGGTGACCAGGGCATACAGCGTCCGGTACCCTTGACGGCGGAGGATGTCCTCCAGAGCCTGGTACAGGGCCTTCCCCACGCCCCTTCCCCTGGCCTCCGGGGCCAGATAGACAGAGCTTTCCGCACACCAGCGGTAGGCGGCCCGCTCCCATGGCGCGCCGGCGTAGGCATAGCCCAGAACACGGCCCTGCTCCTCCCAGACCAGCCAGGGGAATTGGGCAATGTGTTGGGTGAAACGAAGGAAGAATTCTTCCGGTGTGGGGACCTGATATTCGAAGCTGACGGCGGTGCGCTCCACAAAGGGACGGTAAATTTCCTGCATTTCTGGCAAGTCTGCCGCCGTGGCAAGCCGGATGGACATAGGATCGCCTCCTAATAGAAACGAATGGAATGGGGCTATTATACCGGCGTGTTCCAAAGCCTGTCAATCGAAAATTTTCCCATTGGCCGGTCCTTTTCGCAAAAAAGCGCCCCTCTACACACGGGTAGAAAGGCGCCCCGAAAGAAGCAAACTGTCAATTGTGATGGATATTGCGAATTTGCCGAACATGGAGGGAACCGCATGGTGTTTCTGCCGGGCGGACACATGGGTCCGCCCCTACGGCAAATGTCAAGCATGGGAGGAAATGGTCTGACGCAGTTTGTCCTTTAAATGCCATTTTTTGGGAGAAAATAGGAAAAATTTAACGAGAACACCGAAAAATCTGTTCATGTACAGTGTTGCGGTATCATCGTAGGGGCGGACCCATGTGTCCGCCCGTAGTGGGCATTACAAGATTTCTGAAATGAGAAGGCATCTCCTGCGGCCTTGAGCGCGTCCCTGATTGTGTTCTCTCAAAGGGCAATCTTACCGCAATGCAAAACATCATGTTTTTGTGGTTGCAGCGTAGTAGAGGCCGATGTCCACAATCGCCCACCCGGCCCCTTATGGGGATAAGTTGTATCTCTGGAAAAGTGGATAACTGATATGCTGACAGAAGGTTTCCGTCCCCTCGCGGGGATAAGTTGTGTCTCCTACATCGCTTCCCCTTTTATCTTCCAGACAGAGTTTCCGTCCCCTCGCGGGGATAAGTTGTGTCTGAATAGGCAACTACGATTCCCGGCGAGGCCATTGTTTCCGTCCCCTCGCGGGGATAAGTTGTGTCACTGAAGGCTCAGCAGCACACGAAGATTACAAAGAGTTTCCGTCCCCTCGCGGGGATAAGTTGTGTCCCACCGTCCTGGATGTAAGTCCGCTGGAGCTCATGTTTCCGTCCCCTCGCGGGGATAAGTTGTGTCAGATCATGACTGCTACTATCAATCCCTGCACTGAGTTTCCGTCCCCTCGCGGGGATAAGTTGTGTCGCGGCCTATCCTCCGAGCCAGCCTGCCCTTACTGTTTCCGTCCCCTCGCGGGGATAAGTTGTGTCGAAGCCGTTCAAATCTCCGGTCTGAACAATCCGGTTTCCGTCCCCTCGCGGGGATAAGTTGTGTCTTTCTCAAATCGGGAAGGAGAATAAAAATGATTGTTTCCGTCCCCTCGCGGGGATAAGTTGTGTCGGCTGACGTTGAGGATTATCGTGCGCGGTATGGAGTTTCCGTCCCCTCGCGGGGATAAGTTGTGTCGAGCAGTCGTAGTAGTGCCCCTCGCTCCGGCCCAGGTTTCCGTCCCCTCGCGGGGATAAGTTGTGTCTTGCGGAAATTTGGCTCGAACGCTGCAGGCAATCGTTTCCGTCCCCTCGCGGGGATAAGTTGTGTCCCGTTATCGAGATTGCGGTGGGTGGCAAATCCGTGGGTTTCCGTCCCCTCGCGGGGATAAGTTGTGTCTATACAGCACCAGGAAACACACACCCAATGCCCCGGTTTCCGTCCCCTCGCGGGGATAAGTTGTGTCGCCAGCTTACCGCCGCCGTCCTTTTTGGGGATCAGTTTCCGTCCCCTCGCGGGGATAAGTTGTGTCACCGAGCGCATTACCGCCCTCACAGAGGAATACACGTTTCCGTCCCCTCGCGGGGATAAGTTGTGTCGGCCTGCTAAAGCAAGGCCCCGGGGCCTAAATTAGGTTTCCGTCCCCTCGCGGGGATAAGTTGTGTCGCGGCACACGGCTTGACCGCCCGATGCGCCGCAGCGTTTCCGTCCCCTCGCGGGGATAAGTTGTGTCCGACCACTTTGACGTGATTGTGGCGGCGTCGGAGTTTCCGTCCCCTCGCGGGGATAAGTTGTGTCCGGCACACGGCTTGACCGCCCGATGCGCCGCAGCCGTTTCCGTCCCCTCGCGGGGATAAGTTGTGTCGGATATAAATGGCGAAAGAAGAGCAGATCAAAACGTTTCCGTCCCCTCGCGGGGATAAGTTGTGTCAGGTTCGACAGCAAAGACAGAAGAGCAAAGCAGAAGTAAGTTTCCGTCCCCTCGCGGGGATAAGTTGTGTCCATACAGAGAGGTTTCTCTGTTTCCTTCGTAATGTTTCCGTCCCCTCGCGGGGATAAGTTGTGTCGGTGTGCTTCTCACCGAACTCGTCGAGATTGAGAGTTTCCGTCCCCTCGCGGGGATAAGTTGTGTCGCGCCACGGCCCTCGGTGCCGACTGGTTGAGTAAGTTTCCGTCCCCTCGCGGGGATAAGTTGTGTCAGGGATCCGTATTTGACGGATGAGGTGTATGCGTTTCCGTCCCCTCGCGGGGATAAGTTGTGTCGCGGCACACGGCTTGACCGCCCGATGCGCCGCAGTTTCCGTCCCCTCGCGGGGATAAGTTGTGTCGGCTAGGAGGTGATTGTATGTCTGTTTCTTTGATTGTTTCCGTCCCCTCGCGGGGATAAGTTGTGTCATGGCCCAAGCCGGGAGCTTGGGCCATGCCCAAAAGTTTCCGTCCCCTCGCGGGGATAAGTTGTGTCTGCAAAACTGCCCAACTGGAGCCTGTGGGATTGGGCCTGGTTCTGACAGGATCACTATATCACACTCCACTGCAACCGGCAAGTGGCAGCTGGAAATAAAAATTCCCCTGATTTTCTTGCGCGAACCTTTGCAAACAGCCATGCAGGTTGCAGCCATGGAGACGAGGTTCGCGCAGAGTGCCGATTCCCACTAGGAAAGGTACTAAGAGGAGGCAGAGGGTCTCCATTTGGTTGGAATACAATTGGCGGCGCCCTGAAAAAAGTAGACCTGTGGCCCCGTTGTTTTTGTAGTTCGGTGTTTACAAAGACCCGCACATATGATAAAATACAGGAAAAATATGCATTTCCAAACCACACATCAAACAAGTAAAGGAGCGGTTGTCATGAGCTTTTCCCTGCGTCCCTTCACTCCCCCGGACTTCACCCAGGAGAAATTTCAAAATGCCCCCAATGCGGTCCTGGTCCCCTGCCCCAAGGACGGCGTAGCGCCGGAGCATTACCATGCCATGAGCATCTTCCCGGAGTATTTTAAGGTGGATGGTCAGTGGATCATGGCCAAGGAGAGCCGGATGGACTGTGTGCCGGTCTATGAAAACGGCGTGATTTACGTCCGGGAGTTCCGGATTCTGAAGGCCGGCGACCTGGTCTTCACAGGCCGGACGGAAAACTGCGAGGATGGCATTTACGTCTACCCCGACGGCTTCCAGGAGAGCGCCGCCCAGCAGGATGTGTTCGCCTTCCGGCAGAACCGGTCCCGGGAGACGGCATTCTCCAAGGATTACGATGAAATTTATGATCTCCTACGTCACGACCGGGACCATGGCAAAATCGTCTGGGTTATGGGGCCTGCGTTTGCCTTTGACTACGATGCCCGGAACGCCTTTGAGAAGCTGGTGAACAACGGCTATGTCCACGCCATGCTGGCTGGCAACGCCTTGGCCACCCATGACCTGGAGGGCGCTTACCTACATACTGCCCTGGGCCAGAACATTTACACCACCCAGAATCAGCCCAACGGCCACTACAACCACCTGGACCTGCTGAACCGGGTCCGGTATCATGGTTCCATCGCGAAGTTCATTGAAGAAGAGAAAATCGACAATGGCATCATCTACAGCCTGGAGAAGAACCACATCCCCTATGTTCTGGGCGGCTCCATCCGGGATGACGGTCCCCTGCCCCCTGTGTTTGCCGACGTATATAAGGCTCAGGACGCCATGCGCAACCAGGTGCGGGATGCAACCACCGTCATCTGCATGGCTACCATGCTTCATACCATTGCCACTGGTAATATGACCCCCTCCTTCCGGGTTATGCCCGACGGCACCGTGCGGCAGATTTATTTCTACTGCGTAGACATCGCCGAATTTGTGGTCAACAAGCTGGCCGATCGGGGCAGCCTGTCTGCCAAGGGCATTGTGACCAACGTGCAGGACTTTGTGGTCAATCTGAGCAAGGGCCTGGGTCTGTAAGAGAAGACCGGAACATGCAGCCGGGAGATGGGCTTAGGCCCATTTCCTGGCGCATTTTGGTGGAGCATCTGCCAGTAGGAGCGCTGATCTTTCCCCATGTCCATCCCCCGGCAACCAGCGTTTGTTCCTACGAAAGAAAACCTGGCATGACACTCCGCCACTGTTTTTACTTTTGAAATTTGAGTGCCTCAAATATGGGGCGGGGGAGATTACATGGAGACGAAACAGGGAAAAAAAGAGAGTCCACGCACCGGCGGTTGGATCTCAGCTTTGAAATTTTTACCGCTGGTTGTGTTTGCGGCACTGGTCATTGTATTTAAACTGGAGCTGCTCCTGGCTGCGCCAATTGCCACATTTGTGGCGATTTTGGTGTACATTTTTATCTATCGCGGGAATTTCGACGGCGCCTTTGAGCAGGGCTTAAAATCGGCGCGGAGCATCATTGGCGTATTTTTCATCCTGATGTTTGCCTATGCGGTGGCGGAGAGCTTCATTGCCACTGGTGTAGGCGCATCTCTCATCAACCTGGCGCTGAAGCTGGGTGTTACAGGCCGGACGGTGGCAGTCATCTCTCTGGTGGTAACCAGTCTGCTTTCGGTGGCTACCGGGACCTCCTGGGGAACCTTTGCGGCCTGCGCCCCGATTTTTCTGTGGCTCAGCGAGCTGGTGGGCGGTGACCCTATGTTAACGGTCTGCGCCATTGCCGGTGGTTCCTGCTTTGGGGATAACATTGGCATGATTTCCGATGTGACGGTGCTCAGCTGCGGGATGCAGGATGTCCGGATTATCGACCGGGTGAAGCATCAGAGCGTCTGGTCCTGCGGCTGCCTTGTCCTTGCAGCGGTGGTGATTTTTCTGTGCAGCCTCCATCTGCCCAATGTCCAGGGGGACGTGGCTGAGGCCATTTCCAAAATCCCTGGGGAGGCATATGCAGCGCTGGCAGAAGAGCGGCCCGTGGCGTTGGAGCTGCTGTCGCAAATTGAACACGGCGTACCATATTACATGATCATTCCCATGATTCTGGTGATTGTGCTCTCCTTCATGGGGCTGAATACCCTGATTTGTTTGGGTTCCGGTATGATTTCCGCCATGCTACTGGGATTGATCGCCGGGACGACCACCTTCCCGGAGTGGCTGAACAATCAGGTCCTGGCTGGCTTCCAGGATGCAGGCGGCTCTGTGGTGATTATGATGCTGTGGGTGTCTGTCTTTGGCGGGATTATGAATAGCATGAATACCTTTGACCCCCTGGCCAAATTCTTTGTCAAGATTTCCAAAAATGTCCAGCAGCTCATGGGATGGTGTGGTATACTGTGTCTGGTGGGTAACGCCGCCCTGGCAGATGAGGCGGCGCAGGTGGTGACCATCTCCCCCATTATTCGGGATGTGGTGGAGAAAAATGTGGAGTGCGAAGATGAAAAGGCAGCGTATGCCTTGCGGGTGCGGCTGGCTACCCTCACCTCTTCCATGGGTATTTACGGTTCCGAGCTGATTCCTTGGCACTGTTTCCCGGTGTTCTTTGCGAAAATCGCTTCGTCTGTATACCCTCTGCACGAATTTACGGCTATGGATATCATATCCAAGAACTACATGAGCTTTATCGTAATTGGCTCTATCATCATTTTGTCCTTTACAGGATTGGACCGGTTTGTCCCCATGTTTGGACTTCCCGACAAAAAGCGGGTCCGCCTGAAAAAGGAAACGGCAAGTCCTGTATAAACTTCCCCTTGTTCCAGGCTCATTGGGACAAAGGGATCGGAAAGCAGCGGTGTCCCAATGCAGAGATTTCTGCGGGGCGCTGCTGTTTTTTAACGGAGAAGTTCAACTGAAAGGCAACAACGTGCAACAGACCGATGATTGGAAGTAACCGGGTTCCATGCTACAATGGAAACATCAAAGAAAAGGAGGCTCTAAGCCATGAATCTGGAAATTGGAGCAAAAATTAAGCAACTGCGCCTGGCCCGGGGCATGACGCAGGAACAGCTGGGAAAACCACTAAGACTTTCCGCCCAGGCAGTTTCAAAATGGGAAAGCGGCGCCACCATGCCGGATATTCAACTGTTGCCAGAGCTTTCGGTGCAACTGGGAGTCACCATTGATGAGCTGTTTTCCATGACAGACCGCACCCGGATGGACCGCATCGACAACATGCTGGAGGATGTACGGTATCTGCCGGCACATGAGTTTGAGAATATAGAGCAGTATCTGAAGGACAAGATCACGCTCCCCGATACCAAGGCGGAGGCGACTTTGCTCCTGGCCCGGCTCTATAACAAGCGGGCCGGGGAATACCGGGAACTGGCCACACCCATTGCCCGGGAGGCCCTCCTGCTCAATCCCAACGAGAAGGAGGCGCACAAGGCCAATCTGGAGGCTGCCGAATGTCCCATGCCGGATTGGAATGTGGCAAATCGCTGGCAGCTCATTGCATTTTACCAGGAATTTGTACGCCAACATCCGGATTCCCGGTCCAATTATCTGTGGCTTATGGATTTGCTCCTGGAGGACGGACGCACGGCAGAAGCTCGGGATGCCCTGGAGGCCATGGGCCGCTTGGAGCGCACCTATCACTATGACCTCTATGACGGTTTGATTGCCAAGGAGGAGGGAAATCTGCCCCGGGCCTTGGATTGCTGGAAAAGTATGACGGACAAAGAGCCGGAGTCCTGGATGGCCTGGTTTTGTAGGGCGGATTCCCTGGCAAAGCTGGCCCGTTATGACGAAGCGACCGCATGCTATGAGAAGGCGTTGGAGATGCAGCCAAAGCCCCGGTTCTGTGACATGCCGGAGGCCATGGCCCAGATTTCTGAAATTCAGGGCAATTATGCCAGGGCCATCGCCATGCGGGAGCGCTGCGTGACGATCTGCCAGGAAGAGTGGAACATCACCGAAGGGGAAGCTGTGGACCTGCACCGCCGGGAAATTCAGCGCCTGCGGGAGCGTATGGTCAGGGAACAATAAAAAGCAGGGTGCGCCGGAGAGATCCAGCGCACCCCTTTTGATAAAAAGACGATTTATTCTTTGCATTTTTTCTGTCGAACCATCAGAACCACGGCAGCAATGGCCGCCAAAACGCCTAATAATGCAAGCCAAGAGGAAGTCAGGCTGGGGCGGATGTGAACTGGCATATGGGATGCCTCCTTTTTTGAAGTGCCTTTATTTTACCACATCCGCATGGGGATCTCCATAAACAGAAGCTTACATTTTCCTTACATTTTTGACATGTCTTCCCCACAATCTGAAGCGTGAATCTGGGATTTCCCAATCTTATGGAGATGCTGGAGCAAGGCCTGGGCGGCGAGTCCGGTGAAGAGGCCGGTGAGCAGGCCGGATACCAAAAGGACTGGCAGATAAGACAGGAGCGCCGGAGTCCGGGTGATGGCAATCGCGACGGCAATCTGCCCCAGATTGTGAGCCACCGCACTGAAACAGCTGGCGACCCAGATTTGCGTTCCAGTCAGAATCCGCTTCAGGCCCAGGGCGGTCAGAAGGGCCAGAACTCCCCCAACGGCAGAATACAGCAGGCTCATCATTTGACCGGTGAACAGGGAGCCCAACAGAACCCGAACCAGGAGAATCCCCCCGGCCTCCCAGGCGCCCAGGGAAAAGACAGCGTAGACGGTGACCACGTTGGCCAGCCCCAGCTTCACCCCGGGGACGGAAATCGGCATGGGAATCTGTGCCTCCACCCAGAAGATGGTGAGGGCGATGGCCGACAACAGGGCCATACGAGTCATGGTTTTGATTTTCATAGGCGTTTACTCATAGGATTTGAAGCAGAGATTCAAATCCACATCTCCTGTGATACCGGCAACCCGCCCCGTGCAGGAGTATTGCCACATGTCTACGTCATAGGCAAAGGTCATCGCGTCCTGGTATTGGGCCAGCCAGAAATCAAACTCCTGAAGCTCCCGCAGGCGAAAGGTGTTTTGTGCCAGGTCCTGATTGAAGTAAAAGGCGGGCTTGTAGCCTGCCTCTTGTACCATCCGACAGAAGGCCAGGGTGCAATCTGTGACGGTGCGGCCGGAGACCTCTGCCGTTCTGGCGTCGGCGCCTACCCACTCCCAGTCAAACACCACGGGATATGTGATGTCCCAGTCCCGGATGAAATCCAGGAGCATGTTCGCCTCTTCCCGAGCCTCTTCCACGGAGATGGCCTGGGAATAGAAATAGACTCCCACCGGAAGTCCGGCGTCCAGGGCGCCTTGCAGATTGGCTTCGGCGTAGGCGTCAATGTGTAGGCCGCCCTGGTCATAACCCCGATAACCCACCCGGATCATGGCATAGTCCACCCCGGAAGCAGCTACCGCCGCCCAGTCGATCTCTTCCTGGTGGGAGGAGACGTCAATACCAGTCTTTGCAGGCGCGGCGGAACAGCGAACAAAGCCGTCCTCCGTGTAGAAATCGGCCTGCGTATATGGGTTTTCTGGCGGTGGGGGCAGGGTTGCCTCTGCAGTAGATGTGGGGGAAGAAGGAAGCCCCGGTTTTAAGAAGAGAAGAAGAATCATCAAAGCGCCGGCTCCGGCCAGCCCCAAAAGCCCCAGCAGCAGGCCCCGGGGGCTCCGCGCATCCATTTGGCGTTTTGCCATAACATGCTCCTTTGAAAATACCGAAAACAAGGTAATTTTCTATATTATATCATGTTTTTCTCCCAATGCCAAGGCATGTTTTCTGACGATTCTGTAAATAAATTGCAAAAACCGACCTGTAGCGAAGGAAGACTCCCTTGCTGCGGGCGCCGGATTTTACGAATTCAAACAGGGCGCCATGCGGAACAGGGCTGCAATCCGATTTTTAATTTAAAAAACAGAAAAAAGGGGGTTGACAAAGGGGGGAGTATCTGGTAATATACACGGGCGCCTTGAGAGGGGCGGCAGACGGGAGCGGTTAAGGGCGAAGGGGAAGAAATTCCGAAAAAAGTTCTTGACAAAGCGAGCCGGATGTGGTAGTATAGAAAAGCTCCGCTTGAGGGCAAAAGGGCTCGAAAGGGAGCAGCGTGTACCTTGTAAATTGAATAACGTGAACCAAGAAACACCTTGGACAAAGGAAAAGGAATGTTTTGAGCGAAGAGCGAAGAAACAGCCAACGGAAAAAATTCTTGAGTTAGAAGCTAGAAGCGAATGATTCAAGTAAATAAGGTTTTAGGTAGTGTCTGGAAGAGGGCACTAGTTAAGATACGATTTATTTGAGAGTTTGATCCTGGCTCAGGACGAACGCTGGCGGCGTGCCTAACACATGC